>Ga0111539_10000089_pt1 | contig 94977 bp, 93 predicted proteins | sample RhiMethybrSRZTD1_FD_79667 | JGI IMG/M metagenome (GOLD analysis project Ga0111539, IMG submission 79667) | Populus rhizosphere microbial communities from Tennessee, USA - Rhizosphere MetaG P. TD hybrid SRZTD1 (version 2) (version 2) | ecosystem: Host-associated > Plants > Roots > Rhizosphere >...
AGCGACTTCAGCGACTGACTATGCTCAACGGCAAACGCCTCCACGAACGTCCAGTAAAGATCGTCCGCGGGGAATCTCCCACTCTTCCACGACGAGCCTAGCGGCTTCTCTTCTTGGTTCTCACCCTGGCCCAAAGCAACCTAAGCATTTGCACGGCGCCGTCACCATACTCTTCATTCCACGACGTCTTCATTTTTGCTTTCTCAGGCGGGGACAGACGCTCCCGCAGGAGCGGCAGTGGCTACGGGCGTAGATCCTCTCGCCATATCGAGACCAGGATTCATGTGGGCACGACGCAACACTTCGAGTCCTGTGAGAATAATTGCCGCCCCTAGGACCGTGCCCCCTTGATGCGGTTCACCCAACCAGAGATCGGCGATCAGGAGTGTACAGACCGGAATGAGGTTATGAAACGAAGCCACCGTTGTCGGGGGCAATGTCTTCAGCGCGTGCGCACGTAACAGAAACACCGCCACAGTGGCCAGCCCAATGTAGCTGAGGGCAATCCATGTTGAAAGTGACAGGGTCGAGAGGCCTGGTTTCATGCCCGACCAGGCTGCGCCGATCATCACCAACGAGGTACTGCCAAACATCACGGTATGCGCGGTGAGCGTCCCCACACGCTTCGTAATCTGACGGCTCGCCACGAGATGCAACGCCAACATCACCGTAAAGAGCAGCACGAGCGCATCGCCCACCGTCCCCGCCGACCCGATTTCCTGTGCCCCTTTCGTTGTGACCGCCACGATGCACCCAAGAAACGACAGTGCAATTCCGATTATCGTTAACGTCGTCAAGCGCCGGTGTTTCAGCACAGCCATCAAGATGGCCGTGCAGCCCGGCAGCAGACTATAGATCAAGACATAGTGTGTCACCGTGGTATAGGAAAGCCCTGTCGCGGCTACCAAATAAGACCCAATTCCGAGTACGCCGAGCGCCGACAGCTCTTTTAAATCCCGCCGCCTCAGACTCATCAACACGACGCGGTTTCGGCATGCGGCAATCGGAAACAATACGGCAAAGGGTATGATCGTTCGCAGGGCGGCGACTGTAATAGGATCTACCTGGTCCTTTGTGAAAACCGCTTTCATGACGGGAGTGACCGACGCCAGCAGACCAATAACAAGCAATAGACACACGTAGGGACTGTGAAAAAAGGCACGCATGGTACTCCTGTTCCTGTAAACCGATGGTGTTACCAATGAGGGTCAGGCGAGCTGGTGAAGCTAGCGTAGAATTAGGTGTGAGCTAACGCCGCTGTTATACAACCCGATCTCGATAATCGTCTCCTTCGTCGTTGTGAAAAGGTAGTTGAGAACCCGTTTTTTGTAAAGTTTGCGCGGTCACCAAATCAGTTATTGCGTTATGAAGAAGAGAGCGGGTGGGAGCAATGTGGAAAAGCTCCGAAATCAATCGTTGCATTTTGTGCAAAGAATTTTTTGATCTCAGCTGAACTCTCCTACGAACCTCTACTGATGTCTCAGTAACGGCTCGCTAACAAGCCTGTCAGTCTGCCAAGTTAGGCATGCCGCCTACGTCTTGGGCTTTGATTGAGAGACAGCTGTCAGACATTGGCCCTCATTTCACTAAAAATGTCGGACGACTATTTCAGACCATTCCGACACACATGCTCGCTGGGGTTGTGATGAGATGAAAGTGACAAGAGGCGAAGCGGTCACTGCGTATCATTGAAAGGACGCAAACTAATGCCTAGCCTTTTTCCTCAACCAATAGAAGAGGAGGACCAATGAAATCGATGAAACTAGGAACAGCAGCATTTGCACTTACTCTTTGCGTAGGTTCGCTCGCCTATGCGGCTGCTCCCTCTCCGGAGTCAATCGCAAATGAACAGACCCAGATGAAAGGAACTATACAAGGGGAAGTGAAGACTGTTCAGCCTAATGTTGTCATCGTCGAAGTCGATGCCGATAAGGGCGACAAGAAAGAAGTTCGCTTGCCCTTAAACCAGTCCACTCATATGGGGCCCGTCGGGCAAGGCGATCAAGTGGTCGCTTTTGTCACACCCGGCGGCACAACGACTTCAATTCAACCATTAGATAGTCGCTGGTATCGTTAATCTTGAAGTAAAGGGACAGGGCATTAGTACGTGCCCTGTCCCCAGGTGTTCCCCTACCCCGCTGAAAAACACACAAAGCCACGAAAAGATCGCCGATCTTAGCTGGAGGGCTTTCCTTGGCTGCTCAGGAACTGCAAAACTGATAGGCTTTTCCCAGATCAGTCCTCCTCTTCCGGTGAAGATCACTACGTATTAAATACATAGCTCATCTTCTCAGAAACCATCTTCTGTGATACACATCTCTGCATCGCGTCAGCCTTAGGCCCTACACATATGCTTTTTTGGTAGGAGCATGACATAGATCGGTCGCTTGACCATCTCTCCTTGGAGGATCCTGCATGCCCGTTACATTTACCTCACACAACATCGTGCTGGATGATGGGGCGCTTACACGGCCCGAGTCTAAGCTGACGATATCAGAAGAGCCTTGGTTCAAGTCGGCAAAACGGGCTTTCGAGATGGTATTTCCGGGGAATAAACGAAAGTTTTCCATTGTCGATCTCGGATGCCTAGAGGGAGGATATTCGGTCGAATTCGCGCGCATGGGATTTAATGCTCTGGGCGTGGAGGTCCGGCAGAGCAACTTTGATGCATGCACCTTCGTCAAACAACGCACGAATCTTCCCAATCTTCGATTTGTGAAAGACGATGTCCTCAACGTTGGGAAATATGGCCCCTTCAATGCGGTGTTTTGCTGCGGTCTCCTCTACCATCTCGATAAACCGCGGGCGTTCATAAAAATGGTTTCAGAGATCACATCCCATATCGTGATCATTCAAACCCATTTTGCGACCGCGAAAGCTGCAAATAAGTTTGGACTGTCGGACCTGATCCAGCATGACGGTGCTCAAGGCCGCTGGTATCACGAATATCAGCAGGGCATTGCCTCGGACCACCTAGATCACCAACTTCGGTGGGCTTCCTGGAGCAATCCGGCGTCCTTCTGGATGACACGTGAATGGATTCTGCAAACATTGTTCGATGCAGGATTCGATATGGTATTTGAGCAATTCGATGCGCTTGGCAATAATATCGCCGAGTCAATGACCAATGGTTACTATGCGACGGAAGATCGAGGCATGTTTGTGGGCATCAAGACATGACTCGTCGGCAATGCTGGTTGCTCACCAACTGAGACGAACCATAAGACCGCGACGATTGATGCCGCATCCTCAATCGTGTAAGGTACCGCCTCACCGGGTCCATTGAATAAGAATCACGATTCGTCGCACCACATTCCCTACCTCAAAGGAGACACCCATGAACAAGCTCGTCGCCGCGATGGCCGTGCCAATATTCTTTGCTTATTTGACCGTTGCGCAGGCGGCGACACCGCAGCAACAGAAAATGAAAGATTGCAATGCGGAGGCGGGCACGAAGGATCTGAAGGGCAATGATCGAGAAGCGTTTATGAAGTCTTGTTTATCGGCGAAGGCGCCGCAGGCCGAGAAGCAAGGCACGCCGCAGCAACAGAAAATGAAGACGTGTAATAAGGAAGCCGGTGATAAAAAATTGAAAGGGGACGAGCGCAAGAAGTTCATGAGTTCTTGCTTGTCGGCGTAATTTCTTCTCTCATCTGTTTTCGGCGGTGGAGGTCATCGCAAGACGACGTCCACCGCGGTTCTACGGCAAATGCTTAACGACGATTGCTCAACATGATAAAAGACGATCTCGCTCGCGCCTTTGTGGCCACTCACTCGTTTAAAACGAATCCAGCCGGCTTTAAACTGGCATCGGGCGCCATGAGTCCATATTACGTCGACTGCCGCGTCTTAATGGCGCATCCCGAGCCTCGTGCGCTGGTTGCGCAATTAGCGATGACGACGCTTCACGATGTCGCACTCGATTGCATCGGCGGGATGGAAATCGGCGCCATTGCCATTGCCACGGCGATCTCCGACGAAGGCTATCGCGGACAGGCCAAACATAAGTGGCGCACATTCGTGGTGCGAAAGCAGGCGAAGGACCATGGGACGGGAAAGCTGATCGATGGCGCGATCCAGCCTCATGACCGGGCCTTGATCGTGGATGATGTTCTCACCAGCGGTGGGTCGGTCATCAAAGCCATTACCGCTGCCCGAGGAGCGGGACTTACGGTGTCTCATGCTCTCGTCATCGTCGACCGCCAAGAACAAGACGGCCGCGCCAAAGTCGAAGCGCTCGGCGTGAAGCTGCTGAGCTTGCTGACGATCAAAGACCTCGAAGCCGCCCAGCGGTAATCTTCTCTTTCTTCTATACTTTTCACCCTCTCTCTTCACACATGAATGCAAGCGGGGGAATGGTCGAGGTGGTTTTTACTGCGCATGTCCGGGGAGTACATTCTGATCGTGCGCCTTGCATGAGCACGGAAACCACCTCGCCTCTTATTTCTTCTCCTTGCATTCAAACTCTATCCCCCACCGCCGCTCACGAATCTCCTCCATCCCGCTTACATTCTCGTTGATCCGGGTGCGGCCCTTCGTTTCTCCTTCGCGCAGAATGCGATACGGGCCGCCGCAGTGTTGCTCCATCATCTGCAATGCCTCTTTTCGAAAGGGGGACAAGAGCGCGCCCCGTTCCTTGAACGGATAGATCACCACACCACCCGTGTCGGTGCTCTGTGTCATGTGCAGCCCTTCGGAACATCCTGATAGTGCGGCGGCCAGACCGACGACGGCAAGCAGCCCCGTCCTTGACCAACTACCGATCCGGCACCTAAGATAGATCATGGAATTGTGCCGCACGATTGTCGTCGGGAGGTGCAACATGATGGCTAGAATCCTTTTCTTGGCAATAACCTTATCGTTCTCGCTCGGCGTAGTGACAGAGCACGGGGTCTCCGCCTCTGAATTCTATACACTCAACGTCGGCCAACTCCGCGCCGGTCTGGAAAAAGGTTTTTCTCTCGATCAAAAGCCGTTCATCCTTATCGATGTCCGCTCTCCGCAAGAACATGCCGCAGGCGTGATTCCGGGGACGGATCTCAATATCGATTTTCGCGAGATCCGCGATCGGCACCGAGAAATCGGCGCCAAACTGGATGACCACATCGTGCTGTATTGCCAAAGCGGACGCCGAAGCGGCATTGCGGCCCAAGCCCTGGCGGATTTAGGCTATCGGCATGTCTACAATGTCGACGGCAGTATGAACGCGTGGGTCGAAGCCGGCTATCCGGTCCAGCCGCCGCGACGATGAGGTTATCGGTTGAGCACGGCCGGGTCCGCGGCGCGCGGCGACACTCCGATTACCGCGGGCAAGGGGATATGCCGCATCCCCCCTCCATCGACCAGATCTTGAAACGATTGCACGGACAGGGCCGTGCCATGCTCGGCCTCGCCAGGTAATGTCCCTTCGACTAATAGGTCCGAGGACGCCCCGCCGTCCATCGCCATGGCTTGATGAATGGTCGGGAGTCCGGTCCGAAGGCACGTGGCCAATTCCCATAGCGCGACCGCCTCGGTCGTTTTCATCAAGACAATGGACCCGTCGCGATCTTCGGCGATAATGGTTTGATGCGCGCGCTTGCCCGTTTGACGTACGCGCGGCTTGCCTTGCCGATCGAGCAGCATGAGCGATTGCGCGGCTTCTCGATAGGCGGCTTGCGTCTGATCCCACGGCTCTATGGAAAGGTCCACGATGCGCGCCTTCCGCAGACCCGGCGCGGTCGGCTCGGCGACAAAGAGGCCCTGCCACTGCGTATGACGTTTCGACCCTAACGACCGTCCCTCCTTGAACAGCAACCCCATATATGAATAATCGTCTCGAAATAACCCCGCATTGATGAGCAAGCCAGCCCCGGTCCGTCGCTGCCATTCTTTGATCGTCAACGGCGCGGGGAGTTTTTCGTCTATATAATGGTAGGTGGCGAACCGATACCGCTCGGGGTCCACTCGTACGGCAATCAGGGGCGGCACCTCGTCATCGCACGTGAGACCGGGCTCCCATACGGTCACGGCCATTCCTTCGGCGAGCGGCTCCCAGATCAGCTTCGTTTGTGCTGAGACGAGAGCAAGCCCAGCCATGCTTGCGAGGAGCGCCACGCAGAGTCCCCCTACCCACTGTCGCCTTGCATCCAGCATGTGACCGATCCGATTGTCCTGCGTCACGAACGTCACAGACCATTTAGCCCGCCGCCGCTGAGACCGGCTCTACGTATACAGCCAAGGCAGTATAAAGATGGCTCAAGAGAGCGTCAATTCACATGGATCAAAGATGGGCTCGCTGAATGCCGACCCTTCCTCACGCAACTCTGCTTGGTGGAAAGGATTATTGACTTCTTTGCAATCGCTGCTAGACTGACGCGAGTTCTCTCGTCGGAGTCCTATGCGGCTGTCTATATTCTGGCGTCTCACCATCGGATTTGTCGCCATCATCGCCCTCGTGTCGGGGGTGAATATTTTTGCCTTACACCAGATTAGGCAAATTACGGAATTCAGTAACTCGCTGGTCTCGAAACACTATCCCGCCATCGAGAGTGCGAAATGGCTCATCGATAGTCTCTATGCTCAGGTGCGGAATGAGAAAAAATATTTGGCTGTTCGCGATGCCGGCTTTCTGAAGCAATTCGATACCGACGCGCGGGAGTTTCAGCATGCGCTCGGCACGCTCCTGGATCAGGAAACCGCCGCAGAAGGCCAACAGATCTTGAAAGAGATCGAAACCTTGCACGATGACTATCGCATCCTCTTTCATACCGAAGCGCGGCTGGAACCCGTCCGCACGCCCAAGATGAGCAGGGAATATGAAGCGCAACGCGATGCCATCATTGTGGCAATGACGAAGCACTTGGAATTCTTTGTAGATCTTCACGAGGCGTCCATCGGCGTCGTCGTAAACGATTCCCGGCGGCGGTCCGAACAAGCCGGTGTCGTCACCAGACAGCTAGTGATCATCGTTCTGGTCATCGGCCTTATCCTGGCCGGTCTCTCCACGTACAGCATTCTGGCGCCGTTGCGTCGACTGCAGGACCACATACGGGAAATCGGACTGGGCAATTTTAAGACGACGGTGAATGTCTCCGCACCCAGCGATCTGCACGAACTCGTTGACTCCGTCGGAGTGATGGCCACAAAACTTCAGGAACTGGACGATCTGAAAGCGGAATTCGTGTCTCACATTACGCATGAGCTCCGCTCGCCTCTGACCGCCATTCATGCCGGCACACAGCTCTTGATGGAGGAAATTCCCGGGCCGGTGAACGAGGCGCAACGAGAGACGCTGGAATTGATGGTCGAAAGCAGCCGCCAACTGATCGACATGATTTCCAGTCTACTGGATCTTTCGAAAATCGACGCCGGCATGATGGAATATCGCATCGTCTCTACAGACCTGAAGCGCGTCATCGACACCGCCGTGAATAAAATTCGCCTGCTCGCCGATCGGGAGCGCATTCGGATCGTGATCGAAGCTCCACGGGGTCCGATCTTTGCTCCAGTCGACGAGATCCGGATGCAACAGGTTCTGGATAATCTTCTGTCCAATGCACTCAAGTTCAGCCGCGAGGGTGGCTCGATTTATTTACGAGTCGAGCCCGATCCCAAAGCGAAGGCCCTCCGCATTTCGGTGGCCGATACCGGGCGTGGGATTGCCCCGGAATCGTTGCAACATGTGTTCGAACGTTTCTATCAAGGAGCCGTCCGCGCACGCGGGGGCGCCCCTGGAACCGGCATCGGACTAGCCTTGGTGAAGCGAGTGGTGGAAGCGCACGGCGGGCGCATCTGGGTGGACAGTGAACTCGGCAAAGGGACGACCATGACCTTTCTTCTTCCTCTAAGTGAATCGGCCTGATGCTACGCGCGTTGCGTCTGTACGCACCTCTCGGACCCGCGGTCGTCATGACGCTGATCGCGGGTTGTACTGATTTCCCTTCCCCACCCGCCACGACGCCGGCGGCTTCTCCCTCACCCACGTCTCTGCCCGCGACGCCGTTTTTTCGCAGTGACGCCAATGAATCCAAAGGCTATCGCACATTAGTGCGCGATCAGGAGGGGCAGCTGACGTCGTGCGCACACGACCATGTATGCGACCAAGCCCATTATTCGCGAGCCCTGTTGGCGCTCTTCGATAATCAGCGGGTGGCGGCCAAACATTTTCAAGATGTGATCGCCCTCGCCCCGAAAAGCCGATTGGCCGCCGCCAGCACTGATTGGTTGAAATTACTTCAAGACGGGGCGCCGGAGGGCGAGCGATCCGGCCTTTGGGCCAAGGCCACACAAGGCCTCATCCTCGAATTGTTGAATCGTGAGCAAGCGGTGAAGGAAGAACTGAGCGCGCGGGAAAAGAAATTGGATGAGCTATCGTCTCAGATCGAAAGTCTCAAACTGATCGATCAGGAAATGAACGTGAAAACACATCGCCTGCGGCCACGCACGAAGATCTTTCAGGAAACATCCGATCCCGCCAATACGTCTAAGTAAGCATCACGCTCTACCATTTCATCGTCTTCTCTGGAACTGCTATTCGACAGTGACGGGCGCGGACGGAGCGGACTTCTTATCCGCCGAATGGGAGCACGGGCGGCACGGCGGCGGTAGGTGCGAACTGAGAGAACATCAAGGTGGCGGATACGGCCCACTCGATAAACGGCTTTGGATAAATGCCCAGTATCAACGTACCGGCCAAGCCGACATAGATGACGGCTTGCATTGATGGGGAAACCGCGAGGGGTGAGCGATCGGTCGGCTCGTTGATGTACATCTTCTTCACGATCACGAGGTAGTAGTACATCGAGATCACGATATTCACCAACCCAACGATGATCAGCGTATAGAGCTCCTGCTTGATCGCCGCCAGGAAGATGTACAGCTTGCCAATAAAACCCGCCAGAGGTGGGACGCCCGCCAACGACAAAAGAAACATCAGCATGGCAAACGCGAGAAACGGCGAGCGGCGGTTAAGGCCGTTGAAATCCTCGATTTCGTCGCTACGGATAAGATTGCTGACGGCGATCACGACGGCAAAGGCGCCCAAATTGGCAAAGAGATAGGTGAGGAGGTAGAACAGGATCGCGTCCTCTCCCATCTTCGTGCCCGCTGCCAAGCCGATCAGCACATTGCCGATTTGGGCGATCCCGGAATAGGCCAGCAGACGTTTGATATTTTTCTGCGCGATCGCGACGATGTTGCCATACGTCATGGATAGGATCGAGACACCGACCAGCAACAGGACCCACGCCGGCTTCAGCGCTGCCAACGAGACGAAGAACAGCCGTAACAAGATGGCAAACGCAGCGGCTTTCGGAGCAATCGACAAGAACGCCGTGATCGGCGTCGGAGCGCCGTGGTAGGTATCCGGGATCCATGAATGAAATGGAACCGCGCCGATCTTGAATCCCAACGCCGCAAAGATGAGCAAAAAGCCGATGACCAGTCCCGGCGTCCAGGCTGTTGAGGCGATCTCGGAAAAGAGAATCTTACCCGTTTCTCCATAGACCAAACTGATGCCATACGCGAGAAGACCGGCCGCGAATACGCCTAAGATAAAGAATTTGAGACCCGCCTCGTTCGAGGCCACATCCTCGCGCAAATACGCGACGAGCACATAAAAGCCGAAGGTGGAAAATTCCAACGTGATGAACATGGACAACAAATCGTTCGCCGACGCCATGAACATCATCCCCAGGGCGGACATCAGGACCAGGAAATAATATTCGCCTTTGAAAAATCGAAAGCGCTCGACATAATCTTTCGACGCTAGGATCACCAAGATTGTGGCGCCAACGACCAACACCTTGAAAAATATGGCCATCCGATCCATGACGAACATGTGATGGAACAGGGTGCCGCTCACGCCCGTCCGGTCGTACCACAACAAATTCGCCAGCACGATGACGAGCCCACAGACGCTCAGATAGGCCAACTGCTCTTTCGGCAACTTGGGGAAGGTGAAATCGACGATCAACACACCGCACAGCCACAAGGTGAGAATGATCTCCGGCAGCATCAAGAGCAGATCCGCCCCGGAAAGTGTTAAGGAAAAGGTCATCGGTCCACCGTGTGTTGAGTGCTGAGTACTGAATGCTGGGTACCGTCCCGGCCGTTCACGCTCAGAACTGAGGGCTCAGGACTCAGGACTTCGGTTTTTAGGGGCACGACCTCGGTAATTCTGGCAATGAGAGGATCGACACCCGAACGAATAATATTGTAGAAATGGCCGGGGAAAATCCCAAAGAAAATACTGGTCGCAATCATCATAAGCAGCGGCAGGCGATCCACAAACGAGACGGCATCGTGGGCATGGCTATGCTCACCGACGGTCGGTCCATAGAAGATCCCTCGCATCATGCGGAAGAGGTATGCCATCGTGAGGACGATACCGACTACCGCCACGATGACCTGGAATGGATACTTTTGCCAACTGCCGACGATGATCATAACCTCAGCGATGAAATTGACGGTACCGGGCATCCCGACGGATGCCATGCATGCGATGATAAAACAGGAGGCGACGAAGGGCATTCGATTGACCAGCCCACCAAGCGACGGGATATCGCGCGTGTGCGTTTGGTCGTAGACCCAGCCGGCCATGGCGAACAACATGCCCGTCGCCATCGCATGCGCGAACATGTAGAGCACCGCCCCGGACAAGCTGATGTAATCCAGCGCCGCCATGCCGAGAAACACATAGCCCATGTGACTTGAACTCGAATATCCGATGACGTACTTGGTATCCTTGGCGTAATACGCGACGAATCCACCATAGATGATACTGAAGACGCACAGGATGGCCGCGATCGGCATCAACTCGCGCGTGGTCTGGGGCAAGATTTCAAATGCGACTCGGATAATTGAAAAATGACCTAGTTTCATGAGCACGCCGGCGTGCAACATGCTCGTCGCGGCCGGAGCGGCGGCGTGGCCGACGGGCGACCAGGAATGCAGCGGCCAGATCGGCGCGATCGAGGCAAACCCGAAGAAGATCAGCAGCCAGATTAACGTCGCCATCGACCCCGAGAATTTCGCGTGTTCACGCAGGACGAGAATATCGAACGTGTTCAGGCCGGAGAATTTGTAAATGAGTAGGATGCCCATCAGCGCCACGACAGCGCCCGCGGACAGGAACAGCACGAGTTTCATCGCCGCATACTCTTTGCTGTTCGACCCGAAATTAAAGATGAAGCCGACGGAGTCCCGCTTCTCCCGCTCTTCCGCGCTAGTCATTTCGAGATACTTCTTCGTGTGACTGCCCCACATGCCGAGCAGCAGGTACATGGGGAGCACCGACATTTCATAGAAGAAATAGAGAAAGAATAGATCCAGGCACATGAAGACGCCGATCGTCGCGGCGGCGAGAATCAACAGGACGATATAAAACTCTTTCGTCCGATCTTTAATATGCCACGATATGAAGATGCCGGCGAACAGCAAGATCGATGAGGCCAGCACCAAGGGTGTACCGATGCCATCGACGCCAAGAAAGAACTGAATGCCGAGTTCCTTCGACCATTCATACCGCTGCAGGAACTGAAACCCGCCCTTTGCCGTATCGTAGGCGTAAAATAGATAGAGGGAGGCGATCAGCGAGACGAAGGCGGACCCGGCCGCCACAAAGCGAACTTGTAATGGCCGCCGATTGGGGATAAACAACAATAAGATGGCCCCGACAAACGGAGCGAATAAAATGTAGAGCAGCGTATACTCAGCCATCAGCCTTTCCAGTCTTCGCTAGTCTTTGGACGGCAGCGCCACATCGTAGGCAGTCACGCCGACCGCTCGTACTCTCGGTGCTTGCGTCTGTTCATGCCGTGAGGGCGGCAGCGTGGCACGACCCTTCCGCCTCGCCTCGTTAACGCTCGCAGCCTCAGCCACGACCGCCCCGCGATCCAATCGATCGACAATTGCCTGCACCGATCCATTCATCATGTTGAGGAACGGCGCCGGGTAAATGCCGATCCAAAAAATCATGATCGTCAGCGACAGAGCGATGACGATCTCCCGCCCATTGAGATCGGCCAGTCCCTGCACGCCTTCTACCAATGGTCCAAACATGGACCGTTCGTAGTACCACAAAAAATACGCCGCGCCAAAAATGACCCCGGTCACCGCCACGGCGGCATACTCCCAGTGTGCTTTGAATGCGCCGAGCAGGATCAAAAATTCTCCGACGAACCCATTTGTGCCGGGCAAACCGATGGAGGCCAATCCAATGATAAGAAAAAATGTAGCCAGCAACGGCGCTTTCTTCGCCAGACCGCCGAACGCATTGAGGCGCGTGCTGTATCGGCGAGTAAATAAAAAGCCCGCAATAAAAAAGAGTCCGGCCGTGCTGAACCCCAGATTGATCATCGTGAGCAAGCTTCCTTGCAGTCCCTGAAAGTTCAAGGCAAACAGTCCTAGAACGACGAACCCAAGGTGGCTGATGCTGCTGAACGCCAGCAATCTTCGCAAGTCTGGCTGAATCAAGGCGATGATGGCGCCATAGATAATCGCGATCACGGCCAACACCATCATGACGGTGACGATGGTCGGGCTTTTCGAGGCATCGGGCACCAAGGGCAAGCTGAACCGCATAAATCCGTACGTGCCGAGTTTCACGCCCGCCAGCATGACCGCCACTCCAATCGGACCCTCGACCAGGGCATCCGGCAACCAGGTATGAAACGGGAACAAAGGCGCCTTGAAGGCCAATCCCAAAAAGATCAGCCAGAAAATCAGTATCTGCTGCCCGAGCGGAATCGGCACGGTCAGCAGTTCGAGCAGGTCGAAGCTATACGAAGGCTCGACGTGATGCATCGTCGCCCAGACGTGATAGTTGAGATCGAGTAGAATGATTCCGACCAGCATGAACACACTGCCCAGCAGGGTGTACAGTACATATTTCAGCGCGGCATATTGCCGATCCACGCCGGTCCCCCATAGCTTGATGAGGAAATAACTGGGGATCAGCATTAGTTCCCAAAAGACAAAAAAGAGAATGAGATCGATCGAGACAAAAATTCCGATGGTCATGGCTTCGAATGCCAAGAGCGCCATAAAGTACGCCTTCACTTGATGGCGTGCCGTTTCCCAGGAATAGAGGATGATCAATGTCGTGAGAAGCGCCGTCAGTCCGACGAACAACACGCTGATACCGTCGACGGCCAGGTGATAACTAATGCCTAGTGGAGGAATCCACGCCAGCCGCTCCGTAAATTGCATGGCCGCAGTGCCCGGCTGGAAGTGATACAGCACAAGGCCGGCAACAACCAGCTCTAGAACGGAAATTCCCAGCGCGGAACTCTTCAGTAAATCTTCGTCCTCGATCAGCCACAGAATCATGGCTCCCACGAGAGGGAAGAAAAGCAGCAGCGACAGAATCGGAAATCCAAATGTCAGTTCGTCAAGCATAATAGGTCCTACGCAGATGCCCAAAACGGCCTATCTCACCCTCCCGCCCCGAGCGCGCCAAGACGCGCTCCTTCCCTTGTAGCGAGGCCGCAGGAAAATCAAAGCCGCAGGCGTACCCTACTATTTCACCCGCCCATCCCTGAGCCGGCCAAGACCGGCCCTTTTCCCCCCGGTCCGTTGAGGATTTTGACGAACCAAGAACGAAGCCCGGGAAGGGATGCGTCTCGGCGCGGGTGGGGGTGGGCGACTGTGATAAAGCCGTTTTCAGCATCCGATTACCTGAGCGCCAGGCCCATGGGCAACGCCCCCGTCCACCACAATAAAATCAAATGGACGAGAATAAATAATCCCGCCACGATCATGCCGGCATAGTGATGGACCATCCCGCTTTGCAGTCGACGCCACGACCGGGCAGCCAAGTGATTGCCGTAGCCAATGACGTTCAGACCGGCGTAAATCACGTGTTTCTCTATCCACGTGCTTCCCGCCGCGCCGGACTCGGCTCCTTGTCCCACCGCTCGTACGATCCCGTCGATGACCGTTCGGTCGAACCAGTCCCAGACTCGGCCCAGTTGTTTCAGCGGCTCTACGATGGCAAGATCGAAGAATTCATCCACGTAATATTTGTGTAACAGGGTCCTGTAGATAGCAGGAAATCGACTCGCCAGTTCAGGCGCCGCCTCGGCCCGCACCGCATACAGGTAATGGGCCAAGCCCCATCCCAGCAAGGCTATCGCAGTTGCCACGCCCATCAACATGAGAATGACGCTGATGCCGACGTGCTCTTCCCCAGACGCCCCGCCCGCGGTGACGGGGTGCAAGAACGAATGAAACCATCCGGCTTCCGGAGGGACGCCGGGAAAACCACCGACGACAGCCAGCACGCTCAAGGCGACCAACGGCCCGATCATAATCGTCGGCGACTCATGGACGTGCGCAGCCGTGTGATGATCCATACGCGAGTGGCCGTAGAACGTCAGATAGGTCAAGCGGAACATGTAAAACGCCGTCAGAAACGCGCCGACCGCCCCCATGCCGTATAAGACATACTGATGATGAATAAAGGCGTGCGCGAGAATTTCATCCTTGCTCCAGAATCCCGACAGCGGGAAGATCCCGGCGATGGCGAGCGTGCCGATCAGAAAGAGGGCGTGCGTCCACGGAATCTTGTTTTTCAGTCCGCCCATCTTCCGAATATCTTGCTCGCCGCTCAGAGCATGAATCACCGAACCTGCGGACAAGAAGAGCAGGGCCTTAAAAAAGGCGTGCGTCATTAAGTGAAAAATGGCAGCGGTATACGCGCCGATTCCACAGGCGAGGAACATGTACCCGAGTTGACTGACGGTTGAATAGGCTAAGACCCGCTTAATGTCGGTCTGCACCAATCCGATGGTGGCGGCAAACAGTGCGGTGATGCCTCCGACCCACGCCACAGTGGTCATCGCCATGGGCGCCATGTCGTAGATCGCATGATTGCGGACGATCATATAGACGCCCGCCGTCACCATGGTGGCGGCGTGAATCAGGGCGCTGACGGGGGTCGGACCTTCCATCGCGTCCGGCAGCCAGGTGTACAGCGGAATTTGCGCAGACTTTCCCACGGCGCCGATCAGCAAACAGAGCGCGATCGCGGTCGCCATTTCGGTCGACAATTGACTCGCGTGCGCAAAGACCTGTGTGTAATCCAACGTCTTGAAATTGACAAAAACCAGAAAAATCGCAATGAGAAAACCGGCGTCCCCGATCCGGTTCACGACGAACGCTTTGGTCGCCGCTTTGGCGGCAGACATGCGATCGAAGTAATAGCCGATGAGGAGATACGAACAAAGCCCAACGCCTTCCCACCCGATAAACAGGACGACATAGTTGTTGCCCATGACCAGCAACAACATCGAGACCATGAAGAGGTTCATATAGGTGAAGAAGCGGGTGAAGCCTTCCTCCCCGTGCATGTACCCGACCGAATAGAGATGAATCAGAAAACCGACGCCGGTTACCACCAGCAGCATGACGCAGCTCAGCGGATCGATCAGAAAGGCCAGATTGATCGTCAGATCCCCGCCGAAGATCCATTTATAGGCGACGACTTCGCGAGCCTGACCGGTCCGAATGGTATGAATGAAGACGGCGATCGAGCAGAGAAAGGACAAACCGACCGATCCCCACGCCAAACGATGCGCGACTTCGTGCGAATAGCGATGGCCGAGGAGACCGTTCAGGAGAACTGCCGCAAGGGGAAACGCGGGAATCAGCAGGACGAGGGAATCGAAGACGTTCACGCGACTACCATTTCAGAAGATTCATCTCATCGACATTGGTCGAAATCTTGCCTCGGAACACGACGATAATGATGGCGAGTCCTACCGCGGCTTCCCCGGCTGCAATCGCAATAACGAACAACGCGATGATTTGGCCGGCCATCGATTCGAGGTAATGCGAGAATGCCACCAGATTAATATTGGCCGCATTCAACATGATCTCAACCGACATCAGGACGATGATGAAGTTCCTCCGAATCAGAACTCCGATCAAACCCGTGACAAACAGCACGGCGCTCACGATGACGTATGCGGATAGGGGAACGGCCATAATTTTAATGTTTAATTTTGAATGTTAAATGAGAGTTCGTCTTCGGATTCAATACTTAACATTCAATATTTATAATTCCCGGAGTCGTCCTTGCGGCTCCGCGGAAGTCGGCGTCTTGGCGAGGACAATCGCGCCAATGATTGCGCCTAACAGAAACACCCCGACGATCTCGAATGGCAACAGGTACTCGCCGAACATTTTGATGCCGACGGCATAGCTGGCACCATCCTTCAATACGGCCTCCGCGGAAGCGTCACCTTTGATCCCGCCGAATGGCGACTGCACCATGAGCAGCACTAACTCGCCACATACCGCGATGGCGGCAAACAGCATGACGGCATATTTCGTATGGAGATAACGTTCGTCGGATTTGAGGTTCAATAACATCAGCACGAAGAGATAGAGTACGAGAATGGCGCCCGCATAGACGATGATTTGCACCGCAAACAGAAACTCGGCATTGAGCAGCACGAACAGGCCGGCCACATGCAGCAGCAAGGTTAACAGGGCGAGTCCGCAGTGCACGGGATTGCGCAACGCGACCGTCAAGACTGCGGCTACGACGCTGGCCAACGAAAAATAAACGAAAAAGATTGGGACCATCGGATTAATTTTGGATGGAGACCAAGATGAAATAGGTCGCGGATTGATCAAAAAGGTCATCCAACAAGGCCGCAGGCGAAACGAAACCGCAGGCGTACCCTCTGGGGTACGTTGAGGATTTGGCCGAGATGAGAACGCAGTTGGAGACCTTTTTCATCAATCCGCTACGTCAAATGTTTGGGTGGTGGTTGCGTCGGCTTCACCACCGACTGCGGGAAAAAGTACCGGTATTCCCGGCTCTCTTGCCCTTCCTTTTCTTGGCCGTGGGCATAGAGATATTTTTTCGCATCGTCCAAATGGCGTGCGCCGATGTCGTATAACCGCTTTTTGTCGAATAACAGCGTCCGCTTGTCATGCGTCGAGTATTCGTACATCTTCGTCATCGCCAACGCATTGACCGGGCACGCTTCCACGCAATAGCCACAGAAGACGCATTTGGTAATGTCGATGTAAAACTCACTCGCATAGCGCTGCAACGGTAACGACTTGTCTTCGGAGCTGATGACCTTGATGCAATGCGAGGGACAGGCGACCTCACAGAGATCGCAGCCCACGCACCGCTCGTGGCCGTCGTCGTACCGGAGCAGTCCCAGCGCGCCACGATGCGTATCGGGAATGACTCGTTGCTCTCGCGGATATTGGAAGGTTATGGGGCGATGAAACATGTGCTTGAACGTGACTTTCATCGCGTCCCAGATTTCGGTAAAGAGAGCGGCCTGCCAGACTCGCTTGGTATATGCGCCTATACTCATCACAAGGTTCCGTTCAAATCTTTTCGATCGTTGCCGCGGTCAATTTAAAATACGGCACGCCCGTGTGGCGATCAATCTCGACGGCCATCAGGTCCTTCACCGGCGGGTCATTGAAGTGCTCCGGGAAGAAACACGACCCGGGCAAGATCGCCAAATCGGCTTGCACGCCAATATCCAACTTTCCTTGGGTGGTGGTCATCCGGACTTTTGCTCCGTCCTTCAGCCCCAATCGCTCCATGTCCTTCGCATTCATATGCAATCGATGACTATTGGGAGCAATGGTCAGAAGTCCGGGCGCCTGCGTCGAAAGTTTTCCGGAATGATACAGCAGCTGACCGAGCGAGAGTGCAAATGATTTCGGCCCGCCGGGAATCGCTCCTGCCGGATTGGCCTGATATCGCTCGGACACCTCCGCCTTATACCCATCCGAGAGATAGCGTTCAGGATTGGGCGTGACTTTTCGCGGCTGCCCCAAATTGTAATACCCGGGCACCAGTTTCATGATTTCCCGTTGAATGTCATATGGTGATTCATACTCGAACTGGCAACCCAGTCCCGACGCAATCGCCGTCATGATATGCCAATCGGGAAGGCTTTCCCCAATAGGGTCCATTGCCTGGCGAATGCGCAGTACCTTCCCTTCGAGATTGGTAAACGTGCCTTCCTTTTCCGCATACGTACAGGCGGGAAGTACAACGTGGGCCAAGCGCGCGGTCTCGGTGAGAAACGGGTCCTGGCAGACCAATAATTCCAACCGCTCCAAGGCCGCCTTGACTTCCATCGAAGCCGGTAGGGTGGCCAACGGATTTTCGCCGATAATATAGAGCGCCTTGATCTGACCACTCCTGCACCGCTTCAGGATATCGGTTAAGGTTCCGTCCTTTCCAGCCGGCGGCAAGTCCGCTCCCCACAACTTTGCCGCTCGATCACGAGCGTCTATATCTGTGAACGAGGCCTGTCCTGGAAGAAACTCTGGAGCCGCCCCCATATCGACCGCGCCCTGCTCATTGACTTCTTCGGTGACGGTATTGACACCGCAACCGGGACGTCCCAACTTGCCGGTGATCCAGGCAAGATCCATCAGCGAGAGTACGTTCTGATACCCGCCGGGCCTGCGAACGATGCCTTCGGCGCAAAGAATAATGGCGCGCGGCGCTTCTGCAAATACGGAGGCAGCCGCATGGATCTGCTCCACAGGAATGCCGGTGGACGCTGCAATCGTCTCGAAGGACACCTTTTCGACGGCGGCCTTGAGCGCGGCAAACGCGTCCGCATGCCTTCCGGTCGCGTCCGCGTCGATAAGATCCTGCTCGATCACCGACTTCACCAGACCTTGGACAAATAGGCTTTCGGTGCCCGGCTTCACCATAATGGGATGGGACACGAGCTTGCTCATATTCGTCTGGGCAGAATCGACGACCATGACCTGCGACTTATAGATACGAATGGCATCTTTCACGCGGACAGCGGTCAGCGGATTCGTTTCGGTGAGATTGCTGCCGACCAAGAGAATGGCCTTCGCCTTGGTGAGATCCTCCCAGTCGTTCATCATGCGCCCGACTCCAACGGCATGTTGAGCGGCGCGAACGAAATTGATGTGGCCATAGCGTGCGCTGCTGTCAAGCTGATTGGTGCCGATCGCGACGCGCATGAGTTTTTGAAACAGATACAGTTCTTCGTTGGTGCATCGAGCCGTAATGAGACCGGCGATGGCGTTCGGCCCGTGTTTTGCCTTAATCTCGGCGAGACGATCAACCACCGAATGGACCGCCTCCAGCCACGGTGCTTCGACGAGCTGTTCGTCGCGGCGCATGAGCGGATGCTGCAGGCGGGCGGTGCTGTCGATATACTCAAATCCGAATCGTCCCCGCACGCAGATCCCGCCATGGCCTTTGGCAGTTTCAGACCGATCGCCCCATTTATTTTTCCAAGAGAGCGGGGACGTGACTCTTACCACTTCGCGATCCTTGGTCTCGATGTGCAACTGGCACCCGTCACCGCAATAGTTACAGGTCGTCGTCGTTTTTTTGAGCTGCCACGGCTTATAGAGATACTTGGAAAACTTATTCGTGATGGCGCCGACCGGGCAGACAGCCAGACAGTCCCCGCAAAACTCGCACGACAGCGGGTTGTCGCCTTTTGCGACGACTTGATTGAAGCCGCCCTTCTTCATGAATTGGAGGGCATCGATCATCAGGACGTCTTTGCAGATATTGATGCACTCGCCGCAGGCAATGCAGCGGTTCATGTTGAAGTCCAATACGAGGCTGCGTGTATCTTCCGGGATCAATTTCTGCTTGGCCGTCGCGAGGTTCGTGACCTGATGCTGAAAGGCCATATCTTGAAGCTCGCAATGCCCATCGGCATCGCACACCGGACAATCGAGCGGATGCACGGAGAGATGTTTTTCGACGGCTTTCTTACGAGCCTGAAACAGATCGTCGCCTTCCGTCCTGACTACCATGCCTGCCGTGGCCTTCGCCGTGCAGGAGCGGACGGGCGCCTTCTTCCCCTCGACCATGACGAGACACATTCCGCAGGACCCGAAGGGATCGAAGGTGTAGTGATAGCACATTGCCGGGACGATCTTGCCCGTGCTCGAAATGACGTCATACAGCGAGACGCCATCGCTGGCAGACACGGAACGTCCGTCGATGGTCAACTCAATCGGGGGGGCTTCGACTTCAGGATTTGTAGCAGGCTTCAGAGCCATTGTTCGTTTCCTTGTAACATTCGCTTAGGATGCTCAAAATGGTCATCCATTACACCCGCCCGCCCCAAGCGCGCCGAGACGCGCTGCTTCCCACGGCAAGGCCGCAGGTGAGAAAAAACCGCAGGCGTACCCTCTGGGGTACGTGGAGGATTTTTTCGAACCGAGAACGAAGCCCCGGAGTGGACGCGTCTCGGCGCGGCTGGGGTTGGGAGGGTGAGAAAAAGACATTTTCAGCATCCTGATCACCGGTCGCACTCGCCCATGACGATGTCATACGTGCCGAAAATCGTGACGGCATCGGCAATCATGTAGCCGCGCGACATGTAATCAAACGCGCCCATGTGAATAAACGACGGCGCGCGGATCTTGAGCCGGTAGGGCTTTCCTCCGCCCGTACTGACGATGTAAAACCCGAGTTCGCCCTTATGGGCCTCCGTCCCGCAATAGATTTCGCCGGGGGGCGCATCGAACCCCTGCGAAAATAATTTGAACTGCTGGATCATCGATTCCAAATTCGTGAAGACCCGCTCCTTGGGTGGCAATGTGACGCTCGGCACATCCGCCATCACGGGCCCTTCCTGCATTTGATCGAGACATTGCTGAATGATCTTGACGCTTTCATACATTTCTTGAACGCGAATCCAATATCGATCGTACGTGTCCCCATTCTTTCCGACCGGCACGCTGAATTCGCACTTCGGATAGGCGGAGTACGGTTCGTATTTGCGAAGATCGTAATCGACGCCGGAGCCTCTGAGGGTTGGCCCACTGAGCCCGAAGCTCAAGGCATCTTCCGCAGAAATCACCGCCACACCTTTCGTGCGGGCCACCCAAATTCTGTTCTTTTCCAAAAAAACGACATACTCGTCGATCTTCGGCGGAAAATACGCGAGGAACTGGCGGAGCTTTTGAATCAGCGCCTGCGTAAGATCGCGTTCGACCCCGCCGATCCGATACCAACTCGTCGTCAGGCGCGCTCCGCACAATTCGTCGAACCAATCCAACAAAATCTCACGATCGCGAAAGGTGTAGAAAAAAACGGTCATCGCTCCGATATCCAAGGCTTGCGTCCCCAACCAGAACTGATGTCCAATGATGCGCTGGACTTCCGCGACGATTGTACGAAGGTACTCCGCCCGGTCGGGAACCGTAATGTTCATTAACTTTTCTACGGCTCGGCAGTAGGCGAAGTTGTTGTACATGGCGCAGACGTAATCGAGCCGATCCGTATGAGGGATGAATTGATGGTAGGTGCCATCCTCCGCCAGCTTTTCCACACCGCGGTGCAAGAACCCCATGACCGGCGTGGATTTCACCAGTCGCTCCCCTTCCAGTTCCAACACGACCTTAAGCACCCCGTGCGTGCTGGGATGCTGGGGACCCATGTTGAGCAGTAGCTCTTCCGTCCTGAGTGTCGGAAGGCTCTCGCTCTCCGGATGCTCGGGATCCACCTTATAGATGGTCGTCCGCTGGTCGTCGAGCACTTGCTTGATCGTCGTGTCTTTCACAGCCGTGCCTTACTGCGCCTCGCTTAAAAATTCGAACGTATCCCGCCAGCCCTTGCCTTGAACAGGAAAATCTTTTCGGAGCGGATAGCCTTCCGTATAGTCGTCGGGCATTAAAATACGCCGCAGATCCGGATGGTGGCGAAAGCGGATGCCCATCATGTCGTACACTTCACGCTCCATAAAATCGGCGCCCTTCCAGAGATCCGTCAGGGAATCGACGATGCAATCGGACTCGGGAACTCTGGTCTTCAGACGAATGCGATGCCGCTTTCTAATGGAATACACTTCATAGACGACTTCGAATCGCTCTTCATCGTCCGGCCAATCAACCGAACTGACATGGACCATATAATCACAATCCATATCCGGATCATCATGCACGTATTTAGCGATATCGTGGAGAAATTCACGTTTGACGATCACCGCGATGTCGCCGCGCCACTCCACGGCTTTCACGAAACCGTTCGGGAATTCTTGTTGAATTTTTTCCGCCAAACTATGCATCTGAATTATGACTTGGGGTCTTACCCAATCTAGGGCTTACGCCTTTAACTTCACCTGGTCCGGCTGCTTAGTAAACACGCGCTTTTGCATGATCCGCTCTTGCAGTTTCAAAATGCCGTCGAAGAGCGCCTCCGGAGTGGGGGGACAGCCCGGGACATAGATATCGACCGGAACAAATCGATCCACTCCCTGGACGACGCTGTAACTATCGTAAATATTTCCCGAGGTCGCACAGGATCCCATCGCAATGACATACTTCGGTTCCGGCATCTGATCGTAAATTTTGCGAATAACCGGCGCCATACGACGGCAGACCGTCCCCGCCACAATCATTAAATCGGACTGGCGAGGTGAAGCTCGAAAGACTCCGGCGCCGTAGCGATCCATGTCGTAACGAGAAGAAACGGCCGCGATCATTTCAATGGCGCAGCACGCCAGTCCAAAGGTCATCGGCCAGAGTGAGCCCTTTCGAGCCCAATTCACGGCTCTTTCGAGCGTCGTCACGATGACGTCCGATTGTCCGTCCTTTTCATGCCGACCGATTTGGATGAGCCCCATACCAACGCCCCGCTATTCGTCCATCGTGCTATTTATCATTTTCGAGTCGTAATAAACACGCGCGCCGCTTCAAATCAGTCCCACTCCAACGCCCCTTTTCGCCATGCATAGACGTAGGCCACCAAAAATAGGGCGATAAAAATCAACATTTCGACCAATCCAATCAAGCCGACTTGACCGAATACGACTGCCCAGGGATAGAGAAAAATGACCTCGATATCGAAAATCACGAAGAGCATGGCGAAGATGTAATAGCGCACGGGAAACGGCATACGAGCGTCTGAAAACGGCTCGCTCCCACACTCGTACGCGCTTAGCTTTTCGGCTTCGGGGTATTTAGGTTGAACGAAATAACTGAGCACCAGCGTGACCACCCCAAAGGCCGCCGCAATGCCGATGAAGAGCAGTATGGGAAAATACCGCGAAAGATAATCCAGAAGTAATTCTCTGCCGTTCACCGAACCTCACCATCAAGCTATTGACTTCTAATGAGGATTTTGGGGAGTGTAGTCCCGCCCATGAAACAAATTCAAGCGCACAAAGGACCTAACCGTCCTTCTCCCGAAAGCCCTAGCAACCGGACGAAAATTCTTGAGAAATGTGAAAGAGGAGTACAGAGCAGGACGCGCTACTGACCGGCATTCCTCTGCTTATCCATCATCTTGGTCGGCAGTTTAAGTTCTGGAGGAGGAGCGGCGCCGACCTGCCATTCCGCTTCTAAGGGCAATACCGCTTTACCTTTACTGCGTCGGTGAATCTGCGTGTCGATTCGAGCCCGGGGGGGAGTGGGCGCAGGAAGACTTTCCGTAATGCTCTCGTGACGTTGACCGATCCGGTTGCGAGCCATTGCCGTCCTTTTCCCACCCTAACACGATTGCGCCAGTCGCAAGGGAAGTTCACCTTATCACCCGCTTTCCAAAGGTGTCAAACATGGATTCTTTCTCGACTTTCCTTGACACACCCGGGTGATTTGCTATGGTTTACGTATAGGAATCAAGGGCATTGGAGGGGATGCGATGACACAGGCCGTACGAATCGGATTCGGACTATTCACATGGCTCCTCGTAGGAACGGCGACCGCTCTCTCGGCCGCACCGGCTCACAAGGCCGTCCAATATGGCGATCAAGCGCTGGCATTCTCCTCCGGTTTTATTCGGGAGCAAATACCGATCGAGGGTACGGTTGCGAAAACCGCGTACAATCGGCAAGTCGTCGGTCACGGCGATACGGTGTATCTACGCATGCAATTTCCCGAAGATGTTGCCCCAGGTTCGTTGTATACCGTCTATCGCAAAAGCCGAAAAGTATTTCACCCGGCGAACGGACATTACCTGGGTAACCTGATCGCAATCGTCGGCGTCGTGCAAGTCACTAAGATCGAGGGAAACCTGGCCACCGCTAAGGTGGAACAAGGTTACATGTGGATCGCGCCCGGGGACTTGATCATGTCCTTTGCGTCGCCTTCCGTGGAAGAAGTCGCGGTCTCCGATGGACGCCTCGATACGACCGGCATGATCGTCGATATCCAAATCCCCCGCACGCTTGTCGCTCAAAGCAATATCGTCTTTCTCGACCTAGGCCGGGTCGACGGCCTTCAGGTCGGTGATCGCGTCGATGTGCTGCGCAGCCGGCGCGGATTTCCAACGGAGTCGATCGGCGAGTTGAAAATATTGGCGGCCGAAGATATGACCTCGACGGCACTCGTGACCAATGCCGTTATGCCGGTGGCCGTCGGCGACCAAGCCGTGCCCAAGACTCAGACTCGAGAGACGGCCGCTCGCGTGTCTCATTCCGTCCAGATACCACCTAGCGTTTCCTCTTCAACCAAGGCACGGGAAAATTTAAGCAAGTCACTGCATGAAGAAATTGCCAAAGGCGACGTGACGATCGAGCAAATCGGAGACACGGTTACAATCAGCCTGAACGATTTGGTCAATCAACTGGAATATGAATCGGGACAAGCCCAGGTCAAACCGAGCGGTACAAAGATCTTGAAGCAGATCGGCGAGTATCTCAAGCAGGATACGGAAAACGATATTCTCGTTGAAGGCCATACCGACAATCAGCACATCGGACCAACCCTGGTCAAACGGTATCCAACGAACCAAGAACTATCGGAAGCCCGAGCCGATCTTGTGGTGCGCTATTTTATCGATGCTGGCATCGACCCCTCCTCGCTCGCGGCAATCGGGTATGCCGATACGCGTCCCCGCCTGAGCAATGCATCGGAGGAAGGTCGAAAGCGGAATCGCCGTATCCAGATCGTCTTGACCCCGAAACCGGCCGACGTACCGGAGGAGCCCAAGGCTGCAGAGTTACCGCCGGCAGAGCCGACAACGGCCGAGCTGAAACCGGCTAAACTTCGTCCCGCCGAATTGCAACCGGTGGATGTAGAACCCATCGAAACGCTGCACGTCAACGTCCCCAAAGCTCCCGACACCGCCATGCAAGATACAGCCACGCCATCGGAGAGACCCCCGACCTCAAACTAATTCGCACGAACGGTCCGACGATCTCTCGTCGGACTGTTCCATTGTTTGCATGAGGCGCCATTGCTAGAATGCCTCATGCCCGAGGCTTCTGACGTTTCACCCTCTCAGCCAACCTCGTCCATTTCGACGATTCCTTACCCCTTACCGAGTCTCGCTGATGTGGTGCTGCCCCGTCACCTCTATCGTGTCTTTACCTATCTGGTACCGACCGAACTGCAAGTCCGCATCCGGCTCGGCAGCCGAGTCCTCGTTCCATTTGGCCAGACCGTTCTGCAAGGCATGGTGGTCGGGTTCCGATCGCCTTCAGACTTTGTGTCTTTGAAGTTGAGCGTACGCGGTACATCTTCAGGGTCGTTCAGATTGCGGGAAATCAAAGACCTTCTTGATGATGACGAGAATGAAACCCCCTCCGAATTGCTGACCTTGACCCGGTTAGTTTCCGACTATTACCTGGCGCCGTGGGGACAATGCATTCGGCTTATTCTTCCCCCGTTGCCCACGCCGAAAACCCGACGCCGTTATCTATTGACCCCGGCCGGACGGGAAGCTCTTCACAAAACGCAAGATGCGAGTCGCCTTTCTTCAGCCGGTCGAGACGTGCTCAGCCGGTTAGAGCGTCGTTCCAATGGCTTGGGGATCGAAACGCTACGGCACGCTCTTGGACCCATGCTGAGCAAAGAAGTGGCTGTGTTGAAGGGACGAAAATTTATCAAGGAGGTGAAGGAGACTGAAGCGCTGTTCGGCGTGCCCGAGACACAGCGACGGGGGCAAGTGCAGTCCGCCTCCCTATCCCTGCGAACACACCCTCTGGATCCGTGGAAACCTCAATCAGCTGATGAAACAGCATGGGTGAATCACGTGAGGACTGCGATGGAAGCCGGGCGTGCTGCTCGATTCTTGATCCAGGGCTCGCGTGCGCACCGATGGCCGTGTGTATTTGAATTGGTCGCCACCGCCCTCCAGCGGCAGCGCACTATCATCCTTCTCACTCCCGATATTGCGCGAGCCGAGGCGCTTGCCGAATTCGCTAGATCCCGCTGGGGAGAGCAGGTGGAATTGATCCACAGCGGACTTTCCGCGGCGCATCGGAACGAGAGCCGAGCTCGCCTTCGCTCTGGATCGGTCACGATATTGATAGGCACTCGCTCTACTATTTTTGCGCCCCTTTCCTCGATTGGATTGATCTATGTCGATGAAGAGGAAAACCCATCCTTCAAAGAAGAAACCGAACCACGGTACCACGCGCGGGACGTCGCGTGGATGCGCGCTCAACTCGCGCAGGCGGTGGTGCTGCTCGGCTCGTCGCATCCATCGCTGGAGACGATTTCTGCGCTAGAGACCTCTGTCACAGGAACCCTCTCCGGCCGGATTGGAGCCTCCACCTCGACTCTGCATCTTCAAGAAGAACCGGCCGACCTCACCAAAGTAGATCAACGTCAGACGCCCTATGGCACGTTACTCTCAGATCCCATGATCTCAGGCATTCGGGTTGCTTTGGATGCCCGCACGGGGATCATTCTCTTTCTGAATCGCAAAGGATTCTCACCGGCCCTCGTCTGTCGCGAATGCGGACTTTCCCCCCAGTGTCCGCACTGCAGCGTTGCGCTGACATTTCGCAAACAAGCCGGACGTCTGTCGTGCCATTATTGCAGTCTCACTGTGCCCATTCCGGACACGTGCCCAACTTGTCATGCCGCTCGGCTCGAGCCATCCGGCATGGGGACGGAGGCTGTTGAAGAGCGGGTCAGGCGCCTGTTCCCCGGTGCGAAGATCGCCCGACTGGACAGCGAAACCGCAGCAAGTGGGAAGCACGCGACTTCGATACGACGTAAATTGATGTCGAGGGAGATCGACATCTTGATCGGCACCCAGATGCTCTGTCAGGGAGAACCCTTGCTAGCCGCAGGATTTGTGGGGCTCATCCATGCCGACGCCGGATTGCATTTGCCGGATTTCCGTGCCAGCGAACATACGTTCCATACGCTGATGGATGCCATCGCGCTGGCGCGGCCCGAGCGAGAAGGGGGACGGATCGTCCTGCAGACCCTGCTTCCCACCCATTATGTGATCCAAGCCGTGAGTCAAGGAGATCCCGCCTCGTTCTATATGCAAGAGTTTGCCTTCCGTCAGGCGTTAGGCTACCCACCGTGCACCCATCTCATCAGCTTACGCATCTCCGGAACATCGCCCGATCGAACGCAGCAGGCGGCGGAGCAATGGAGCGCTCGTTTACAAAAAGCCGCACATGTCTCGGTCTGGGGTCCCATTCCTTCCCCCGTTGCAAAGCTGAGACAGAAGTATCGCTGGGACATTCTCGTGAAATCGACCGATGGGGCAGCAGCTCGTCGGTTAGTGCAGCAGACGCTGACCGACCTTGAAACGCGCGCGGACCGAAGGGGAATTAAATTCGAGGTGGATGTCGATCCCGTGTCGATGTACTAATTCGACCGGCCGCCCGATCCGGTCTGGGAGCCCTGCGAGGGAACGTCAGGAGGTGTGCGCACAAACCGTTTGAAAATCCCGTATGAGAACGTTAACCAGAAGATCGACGAAAACAATCCGAAGAGCATCGCCGTCAAGATGATGCCCATTTCTTGTTCGGTCGGCTCGCGGCCGGTCATCTTGACCCGAATCATCGTCAGCATCGGCCACGCCAAACTTTCCAATCCAATGAGGCCGGTCGCCCACATCCACACAGCAGGCAGCGAGCTACTACCCCAATTCAAAAGTGCGGCAAGCATGACCGCCACGAGTGCGAGGATTGCCGGCGGGGCATCCGGCCAGATAAGCCATAGCCCACATGTAACCACGAGGCTTCCGAGAACGGCGTTCAGTTGACGCGACCCCATATAATATTCCCATGAAAATCGTTGCGGCGGGCAGTGTGCAACCTCCTATTCGGGAAGTCAATGCGTCCCGCAATTGCCTTACAGCACCGCTTTCAGTATTGTGGGCTTCATGAATTCAACTGCCGATACTGTCGTGCTCATTTCGGATTTGGACGGCACGCTCCTCGATACTGCCACCTATTCTTCGAAGGCCGCTACGGAGGCGCTGACAGCATTGAAGGCTGAAGGCATCTCGCTTGTCTTATCTTCGAGTAAAACTCGAGCCGAAATGGAACCTATTCGGAAACGATTGGCCCACGAGGGTCCGTTCATAGTGGAAAATGGTGGGGCCCTGTTCATTCCACATGGGTTCTTTCGTTACGCTCCAGAAGGGTCGACCTCTCGCGAAGGCTATGAGATCATCGAATTCGGCGCGTCCTATCGCAGTCTGCGGGCGGCGATGAAGGAAATCGAGCGAGTACTCAAGATTACCATCCGAGGTTTTGGAGATATGTCCGTGGAAGAGGTCTCGAAACTGACAGGCTTGGCGCCTGATGAAGCCATGTTGGCGAAGCAACGGGAATACGATGAACCGTTTGTGTTGGAAGATCGGGAGATTTTTCCGCTGATCTGCCGTGAAGCCGCGCAGCGCGGGCTGATGTGCACGAAGGGGGGGCAGTTTTATCACCTGCTTGGGCCACGCGACAAGGGGCACGCCTGTCGCGTTCTCCTTCAACATTGGCGTGATCAGATGAACACTGGCACGGGCTTGTTGACGATCGGGATCGGCGACAGCGCGAACGATCTGCCCATGCTCGCGGTCGTGGATCAGCCTATCTTGGTTCAGGGCCCGGATGGCACACACGATCCGACTGTTCGCCTGCCTCACATGATCTACGCGCCCGGTGTCGGCCCCGTCGGTTGGAATGCGGCTGTTCTCAAGTTGGTTCACACTTGATCGATCCAATCGTTTCCACTATCTCCGACAACAGACCATCAATATGGAACTGGTGAGGGACGGCGCTGCGTCATGGATCTCAAGACATTTCTGTTTCATCTGATCGTCATCTACATCTCCGCACGTGTGCTGGGTGAAGTAGCCGGCCGAATGGGACAGCCTTCGGTCCTCGGCGAATTACTGGCCGGAGTGCTTGTCGGCCCCAGTCTGCTCGGACTGGTCCAACCAACCGAGATCCTCACCCTACTCGGGGAAATCGGTGTGATGCTCCTGCTGTTCGAGGTCGGCCTGGAGTCGGACCTGCAAGCGTTCCTGAAAGTAGGGCCTTCGGCAGGCGTTGTCGCACTCATCGGTGTGGCGGCCCCATTCGGGTTGGGTTATGTCGTTGCGACGCTTTTGCACCTGACCCAGCTCCAATCGATCTTTATCGGCGCCACACTCACCGCAACCAGCGTCGCCATTTCTGCTCGCGTTTTGTCCGATCTGGGCCAACTTAAATCCCGTGAAGGCACGATCATCCTCGGCGCGGCGGTATTGGACGATATTCTCGGCTTGGTCCTCTTGTCGGTGATGGTCGGTCTTGCTCAATCCGGCAGCGTCTCATGGACGACCATTGCTCGAACGGCCGGCTTGGCGGTGGTTTTCTTGGTTACGGCGATGACGTTCGGCAATCGATACGCCGCATGGTTCAACACGCTGGTGAATCGACTCAACACGCGGGGTAGTCTGGTCAGCGTCGCGCTCACCTTTGCACTACTGTTAGGCTATGTGGCGGAGGAAGTTCGCGTGGCTCCGCTCATTGGGGCGTTTGCCGCGGGACTGATTCTGGCCAGAACCCATCATCGCGTCCTGATCGAAGAACGCATAAAGCCGATCACCGACGTGTTCGTCCCGATCTTTTTCGTGCTCGTCGGGGTCGCGCTGGACCCCAGTTACCTCAATCCGTTCAATGAACAGAACCGGTCAGTCTTGGTTCTCGCCGGCGGCTTGAGCGTGGTGGCGATTATCGGCAAATTGATATCGGGATGGGGCGTTCTTGGGGAACCGGTCAATCGATGGGTCATCGGGGTGGGGATGGTGCCGCGTGGAGAAGTCGGATTGATTTTTGCCGGGGTCGGGTTGGGCGCGCACATTATTACCGAGGCGGAATATGGGGCGATCTTAATCGTGGTCGTGTTGACGACCTTCCTCCCACCCCTGCTCTTGAAGCGTCTCCTGCTCAAGAGGACTCCGCATAATAAATCGACGCGTGAACGGTCGTCAGAAGATTTGTGAAGGGAGGGCGACGGGTCGCTTATCGACTAGCCGTCGTCGTAAAGTTCGTAGAAACAGACTTGACGATTTTCATCTTTTTCAGCGTATCGACGAAAATATCAGGCGTTTGCGGTTGGGGAAGATCGACTTCGACCGTATACCAGCCGGCATTGATCTGACCGGACCGGCCGTGAATTTCCTGAAAGAGTTCCTGAATGCTTTTTTCCGGGGTGTTTTCCTGAAAGGAAACCAAGAAGGTAAAGGGGGCCAGCGCAGCAAGACCCCGCGGGCTGGCGGCGATGCCAGAGATGGAAGTCGTGGCAAGTGTCGGCGCCAAGGCGCCTTGACTTGGAATGGGACTTCCCATTTCTTGAGGCAAGGTTTGACCGAGCGTAATCGCCGTTTGCGGAAACGCGCGATCGACTTTTGCACGAACTTCCAGGGCGTCCCGCGCATCATCCTTGAATTGCGCAACGTGTTGCGAGACTTGCTTGACCTGACTGGTCAGGTGGTGCTGCTCCCGCACCAAGCCATCGATCGCCTGATGCGTGCGTGTCAGCGCCTGCGCTTGAGCTACAATCGTTCGTGTCACCAGGTCCTGACTCTGCAAGACCTGGGTCAATACCTTCTCCTGTCGGGCCAAGCTTTCGTTCGACATCGTAGATTCATGACCAACCGACGCGACAGGAGCGAGAGGGGGGGCAGCCGCAGGCGGCGACTGGGCCAACCGATCCATCAGGCGGTCTGCAACAAGAAAAAGAACCGCGCCCACAAAGGCCGCGCGACCAACGGGAAGAATATTGGGCCAAATCAGATGGGGAAACCATCGGCGGAGTGGGATATCCGACGGCTGGGCAACCTTCGCGCGCCCTTGAGTGGACGGAGGCCGCGCATAGATAGACTCCGGCCTGGCGGATTGATAGGCCACTTGCACGGAACCCCCATCGACTCGATTGTGAATGCTGATCTCGAGGACGTGATGACCCACGGGAATGCGTGCCATTTTCATGCGCAGATCTTGCGCGCATAAGCTGCCGATCAATAGACCCGTCGCCGCACGGACTTCCACCGTTTGGATGGGACGTGGCTGAGTAATCGCCGCCATGGCCTGGGTGGATTCGTCACACGCCACCGTGCCGACGCACTCGTGATTGACGAAGACCTGCAGCGAGTCGAACTCGACCTCGTGGTCCTGACACGGCTGTACGTGTAACGATGCCAGCAACCGGCGCCGATACGCATCGACTGACTCATATGGTTCCATGGCACCCCTCAGTGGTTAACCGAATGATAGGACTCGACCAGTCTTCCATTCAGCAAGGGACGAATGCGTAAATCGAGTTGAGGCGTGGGTGTACCATTCGATTCGTCCTGATGGACGTCGCAGACTTCGGATAGGCAATCACGGCAGAGCGCCAGATGCCACACTCGATAGTCATAGCCGTAACCTTCCTTAAATAAGTGCGTCCACTGCTGGCGCGACAGGCAGGGAAAATGCTCCGGTTCGCTTTTTCGATAATGGGCCTGCACAATACGGCTCAGGCGATCGGCTTCCGCGTGGAATTGATCCGGGTAACGAGTCTTGTGAGCTTCGATTTCCAAGAGATCTTCATAGGTAATGCCTACTTCATCGACCGCCCGTTGCCACCCGTTCCGGCGCCAGCGTTCAAAGTTTTTATAGACGCGCTGGGTCTCCGTCGTACCGAGCCCTAAGACCTTCGCCACCTGGCTTTGCCCGAATCCATAGAGATGATAGAACAGCGCCATCAAGGCGTCGCGGCTGATGACCGCGCGCGATGTGAGGCCTTCTAGAAATCGGCCGAGCGGGGACAACAGCTCTTTGTCGTAACAAAACGGTTCGGGTTGGCTGAAGTATTTTGCGATAAGACTATCCAGAAAGAACAGTGGGCGGCACGGAATCTCCGTTCGCCCATACATGAGGAAACGCTCCACCAGCTCGTAGCCCCACCGCAACGCCAGCTTCTCATGACAGACGTCATCCGCCCATTGGCCGGTCTCACGCAGGAACCGGCGTGTTTGGGTCGTCGCGTGGTTGAGCAAATGCGGCAAGGCCTCGGTCATGAGTCGCTCGTACTCTTCAACCGTCATTACCAACTGGCTTAATCGAACCGTCACGTCGCGTCGATCGATCATGTCTCACCTCATGGCGTGGCAGTATGTCACAACCGTGGAGCATTCCTCTATCAGAGGCATTAGATAATTATCAACAGGAGGACCCACTTTTTATCCATTGAGATATAACCCTACGATTTGTTATTTGATATCGTGATTTTTTGTAGTTTAACAGATAAGTTATTTTGCCTAAGGACGTCTTCGACGAAGACGTTTGTAGCCTGTTGGCGCTGGCACTCTTCATCAGCTTAGGCACCGTGACGACGATGACCGATGCCGGCGATCCGGCTCCAGCCCCCACGGAAGAAAAAGGCAAAGAGAAGAAGTCGACGGGGCCGAAAGCGGGTGAAGAAGAAAAGAAGGATAAGAAGAAGCAGGGCGGTCACTGACCTTCATTTTATCCGGTTTGCCTGCAACGGCTTTCATCCATTACCATCCTCTCACTTCAAGAGGAGGCGCGGTTTCCCAAGCCCGCGCCTCCTCGGCTTTTCTCTCGTCCAGTTATTGGCCCACAAGGCAGTGCCGAACTGGTCACCTGCCCGCGTCATGATTGCCGCCGAATCCCGTTCTTTGATGGTGATCACGCGCGCACCCATGGGATTCACCATGGCGACATTCATCATGAACGTTGAACGTGGAAAGAATTCGACTGCGCGGTACGATCAATGAATATTGTCTAATGAGGTAGACCTTACAGATGAAACCGGCTCTTCAAACCAGGGGTACAGCGTCGGCAGTACAATGAGAGTCAGCACGGTCGAACTGAGAAGCCCGCCGATGACCACGACAGCCAATGGCCGCTGAACCTCCGATCCGATCCCATAAGAGAGGGCAAGGGGAATCAAGCCGAGTAAAGCGACCAAGGCAGTCGTGAGGACGGGACGCAGCCGCAAGAGACAGCCGTTCACGATCGCCTCATTCCCCTGAAGACCTTGTTCACGTAGCGTGTTGATGTACGACACGAGGACGATGCCGTTCAATACGGCAACCCCAAAGAGATTAATAAATCCCACCGAGGCGGGCACGCTCACATATTCTCCCGTGAGCCACAGGGCAACGATTCCGCCGATCAATGCGAACGGTAAATTGAGGATGATCAAGGCGGCATAGCGGACGGAGTTAAAGGATGAAAACAAGAGCAAGAAAATCAGCCCGATCGTCAGCGGCACGATGACCTTTAATCGCGCCATCGCGCGCTGCATATTCTCGAATGAGCCGCCCCACACCAGCTGATACCCGCTCGGGAGATCGATCTTATCGTGAATCTTTCGTTGGGCTTCATCGACGAGACTTTGAATATCGCGGCCGTACGTGTTGAAGCCGACGTAGATACGGCGCTGCAGTCCTTCTCGGCTGATGAGCGAAGGCCCCTCCCGCAATTCGATGGTTGCCAAATCTGCCAGGGGGATAAGCGCACCCGAGGCGGTCGTCAAGAGGATGTTGCTGATTGTGGCCACGCTGTTGCGATATTGCTCGGGATACCGCAGAATCAGATCGAACCGCCGCTGTCCTTCATAGACGCGCGTGGCCGATTCAGCGCCGATCGCCGTGGTGATGATTTCCTGCACGTGCGCGACATTGATCCCATGCCGCGCGATCTTGCCCCGATCGATATCAATGGTCAGATATTCTTGACCGAAGAGCTGTTCCACACGCACATCCCTGACGCCCCGCACGGAGGCCATAATGGCCTGAATCTGCTCCGCGATCCGCCGAAGCGTGTCCAGGTCGTCGCCGAGCACCTTGACGGTCGCCTCGGATCGCACGCCGGATAACAATTCATCCACTCGCTGTTGAATCGGCTGGCTCATCAAAAAATTGGCGCCAGGCACTTTTTCAAGCCGTGTCCGGATAGCATTGTCCAACTCCGGTTTCGTATCCGCGGTGGTCCATTTGTCCATCGGATAGAGCGATACGACGGGATCGCTGGTATTCGGCTCTTGAGGATCGTTGCCCAGCTCGGACCGGCCGATTTTCGAGACGACGCTCCGCACCTCAGGAAATTCCAAGATTGCCCGCTGGACCTCTTTTTCGATTTCGATCGACTTCTCTAAGGAAATACTGGGAAGGCGCATGGTTTGCGGGGTCATCGCGGCTTCATTCAGGATGGGAATGAATTCTCCGCCGAGAAACGGGAACAGCGCCAGACTCCCGGCCAACAATGATACCGCAAAGCCGAGAACCAGCGCGCGATGTGCGAGCGCCCATTGGAGGGCGGGCCGATAGCCGCGCTTGGCCCAACGAAGCACAAAGGTATCCTCCTCCTTCCCTTGTTTCAACATGGTCGCGCAGAGCACGGGCGACAGGGTCAAAGAAAGACCGAGCGAGACCAGCAAGGCAATCATGATCGTGTACACCATGGGCTGAAACATTTTGCCTTCCATGCCTTGCAGGGACAGAATGGGCAGGAACACCAGCACGATGATCAGGATGCCGAAGATGACCGGTTGTCCAACCTCTTTCACCGCTTGAATAACGAGGCCCGTGAGATGGCCGGCAGCCGGTCGTTGCTCGGAGAGATGGCGATAGACGTTTTCCACTACAACGACCGAGCCATCGACCATCATACCAATCGCGACCACGAGTCCACCGAGCGACATCAGATTGGCCGTCAGGCCCATCTGTTTCATGACGATAAAGGTGATCAATGGGGTGATAAGTAGGGTGGCGGTCACAATCATTGCGCTCCGCACGTTGCCCAGGAACAAAAAAAGCACCAGCACCACGAGGACGATTCCTTCAATTAAAGCCTTGTACACTGTCCGCAACGCGGCGGCGATGAGCTCCATGCGGTCATAGAACGGCACGATCTGAAGGCCGTTGGGCAAGAGATGCTTCGCCTGGATGTCCGACAGTTTTGCCTTCACCCCCTGCACGACGTCCCGTGCATTGCCGCCTCTCAGCATGAGCACAATGCCGGCGACGACCTCCCGATCTCCATTCAACACCGCCGCCCCGTGCCGGACGGCGGGACCGATTTGGACCTCCGCGACATCCCGCACGTAGACCGGCGTTCCCCCCGCTTCTTTCAACACGATGTTCTGGACATCTTCGATCGTCTTGATGAGGCCCACCCCGCGCACGATATATTTCTCGGAGCCCTTTTCCAAAATATTCCCGCCCGCGTTGGCATTATTCTTCGCGACGGCGTCGAAGACTTCATGCAGCGTCAGGTTGTATTTTCTAAGGAGCCCGGGCTCAACGATGACTTGGTACTGCTTGACAAACCCTCCAATGGAATTGACGTCCACGACATCCGGGAGTCCTTTTAAGAGCGGCCGGATCACCCAGTCTTGAATCGTCCTGCGCTCCATCAACTCCGCCTCGGTGACTGCAGCGCCGCCCGCCCCGCCGTGAGGCTCTTCGAGATAGTATTGATAGACCTCGCCGAGCCCGGTCGTATTCGGCACGAGCATGGAGGTCGCGCCGGGCGGCAGAAGTTCCTGCACTTCCAACACACGCTCCAGCACGACCTGACGCGCCAGATAGATATCGACGTTGTCCTCAAATACCACCGTCACGATCGAGAGCCCTACTTTGGAGAGAGATCGGACACCGGTCAGGCCCGGCGCTCCGGTCAATTGCAGTTCGAGAGGAAAGGTGACAAATCGTTCGACCTCTGCCGGCGAGAGCCCCGGAACTTTGGTGACGACCTCCACGAGCACGTTGGTGACGTCTGGAAACGCGTCGATGGGGATCGTTCGAAACGCATAGACACCGGCGGCGCCCAGCATCAACGCCAAAGCCATGACGAGCACGCGCTGCCGTAGCGCTAATGCGATGAAGGACGTCATCGAGGAGAAAGTGCGTACGTCGATGGGTAAGAATTCAATGGGTGGTTATCGCGGAGGAGTATTGGCATGCGCTAGATCTGGTCGCCGAGCAGTTCGGACTTGAGGATAAAGGCGCCCTTGACGACGACGGATTGCCCTTCTTTCAGACCATCGAGAACTTTGACGAGTGCTCCATTCGACTCGCCCAGCTTCACATCGCGTGTTTCAAACGTACTCGGCCCCGTTTGCACGAAGACAAACTGCCGTTCGCGATCTCGTTGCACGGATGCATCGGGGACGACCAGCACGTTGTGCTCCGCTTCCGAATATACGCGCACCGTAGCAAACATTTCCGGCTTGAGTTTGCGCTCGGCATTCGTCAGTTCAAGACGCAGTTGCATCGTGCGCGTCGCAGGATTCAACACGTCTCCCACGTAGGTAATCACGCCGTGAAAGATTTGCGACGGATAGGCCGACACACGCACTTCGGTGGATTTTCCCTCCATCGCGCGGTCCTGATAAAAATAGGGAATATCTTTTTCCGGAATATTGGCCAACACCCAGACTTCCGACAAATCGGCCACGACGAACAGTTTCTCAGTCGTCTCAACGACTTCACCTTTCGTGAGATTCCGGGCAATCACCCGGCCGTCAAACGGCGCCGCGATCGGCACAAAGGAATGAATGGTTTGATCGCGATCCAGCCGGCGAATGTCTTGATCGTTCATCCCGAAAAGCCGCAGCCGATCACGCGCTTCACGAGTTTCCGCCCGGATACTGATCAGATCCCCTTCCCGGCGTTGAGCTTCCGCCAACCCGATGACTTTTTCTTCCAACAGGGATTGCGCACGACGAAACGCCCGCTCCGCCACATAGAGCTTGGCCTTGGCCTTGAGATACGAGGACTGCGCCATGCCCAGCTCTCCGCTGTCGAGCATCGCCAGCAGTTGCCCGCTCTTCACCTCTTGACCGAGATCCGCATAGACGTCGGCCACTCGTCCGCGCACGAGCGCTGTAATGTCCGCCACCGCGTGCGAATTGGGCACGACGGTCCCGGGAAAATCACGCGAGGTATGGAATTCGCCCCGAACGATGGGCTGCACCTCGATCCCGCCCCGTTGAATCTCTTCCGCCGTTAAGTGCAGGACCCCGCGCTCGACTTTCTTCTCCGTTGACTTGGCTTCGGTGGTCGCCTCCGGTGCGCTATCACAGCCCACATTCAGCAAGAGGGCGCAGAGCGGAACCAACACGCACCCTAGAACAGTTCGCCTCTTGAATTTCCTCGTTACGTGCTCACGCATGATTGCGATCGTTCTCTTCCTTCATAAGGATGTGCCTGAATATGAGAATGCTTCAAAAAAGCTATCCAGCGAGGCTACGGACGAGAAGAACCAGAGGCGTACTCTTTCGTGGATACGTAGAGGCTTGCTCCCGAACCGAAAGTGAAGCTGGAAGCCTTTTCGATATGTTCATAATGGCCCGCCTACAGAGCGCTCCAACCCGATCAATGCCACCGATAAGTCGAACCGGGCTTGCGTGTAATCAAAGAGGATTTGCTGTTGTACGCGCTGCGCGTCGAGGACCTCCAACAAGCTGGCGGCGCCCTGCCTGAAACTGAATTGCGCAATGCGTAACGCTTCCTGCGCTTGCTTGAGGAGACCTTTCTGAAAGACATCGATCAAGTGCGCCGTCGTCTCGGCATCTTTGAAATACTGATTGACCTCTTTAACAAGCACGTTGCGCTGCCGCAACAGCTGCGCCTCTTCCCGTCGTTTGGCCCCAAGCGCGCCCGCAATTTCTCCTTGCTGCTGATACCATAAGGGCGTCGGAACGCTGAGCCCTGCGGTAAACGCCTCACGGCCGATATCCCGCCAGTAGCCGGCATTGAGCGTGACGGTGGGAATGCGCGCTTGCCGTTCGAATTCGACGTTACGGTCGGCCTGCTCGATGGAAGTTACCAGTCGCTGAAGCGTGGGATGCTGCGCCAATGCCCGGCCCAATAAGGAATCAAACGCGAGATCTTTCGGGAAGAGGTGAAAATCTCCTTCAATAGCATAGTCCGTCCCAAGCGCCCCGGCGGTCAACGTATCCAGGATGACGCGATTGACTCGTACTCTATTTTCTATTCTGGTGACCACCTGATTTCCCTTGAGCACTTCCACTTCCGCTTTGATCAACTCAAATTGCGGCGCCTCTCCTAAGCGGACACGCGTCGTCACAATCCTCCGGACATCCTCGACAATGTCCAAATTCTGTTTCGCCAGCGCAAGATTTCTCTGCGCAAGCAGCAGTTCATAGAAGGCGGTTTTGACCTCCGCGCTGAGATTCAGCCGAGCCTCGACCATTCCCACGGTCGCCCCCGTCAGTCCGGCATCGGCGGCCTGTTTGCGCGCCTTTCGTTTGGCTGGCCATTCAAAGGGTTGGCCGACTGAGGCGTTGTATTCCGTCAGTTGTTCCCTTGCGGGGACCTGGATCGCCTCGATGGCCGTAACCCCTGCGTCCTTCAAGATACCGTGGCCGCCATTCCCGCTTAGGGTCGGATTCGGATAGGCACCGGCAGCAATGCGCCGGCCGACGTTCTGATCGATCACGCTCTGGGCTCCCGCCATCAAGGGATTGCGTTCCAACGCCAACTCAAGGACGCGCTGAACATCATAGGCGCGCGTCGATTCCGCCGACGCCGTCGTGACTATCATCATGGAGCTCGCAGTGGCTATACACACTATGACCCACCAGGCACGCATGATTCCCCCCCATTGTTCGTTGCAGTACTCGATTACCGAACTGTTTGCACGGCCTGTTCGACCTTGTTCTGGTCCATCGATATTCCGGCATCGGCCAAGCACCCGTCCATCCAAGCGTTGATATCGTGAACTTCAAGATAGGCCCGCATAGCGCGCATGCGTCTCCGGCGCTCGTCGATCGGCATCTCGAGTGCTTGCCGAATGCTATCGGCGACCCCTTCCGCATCGTAGGGATTGATAATCAGCGCATCGGTAAGTTCCTCCGCCGCTCCCGCCATTTGACTGATGAGCAAGACACCGGACTCGTCGACCTGCGACGCAATATATTCCTTTGCCACGAGGTTCATGCCGTCGTTAACGGAACTGACTAAGGAAAAATCGGCCACGCGATAATGAGCGACCAACTGTTCGAATGACAGATGGTCTTCCATATAAAGGATCGGCTGCCATTTTTGCGACACGTCGCCCCGACCTCCTCGATGACGTTCGTTGATCTCCAAGACTTCCTGCCAAATGAGTTTGCGATACCGGCGATAGATTTCTACATCTTTGCGAGTGGGAATCGCGATCTGCAAAAAGGTGACCCGCCCGCGATATTCCGGATAGCGGCCGAAAAACTGGTCGAGCGCCCGAAAGCGCTTTAGGAGGCCTTTCGTATAATCCAATCGATCGACGCCAAGGCCGATGCGCATCGCAGATCCTCCGCATTGGCGACGAATGCCCGCCATCAGACGAGTCATCTGAGGCGCGCGCGCCTGCTCCGCGTAGGCCTGGACATCGATGCTGATGCCACGCGCCGTGACATGCGTAGAGTGTCCTTTGAATAAGACGGTCTGGCGGACAGGATCGACATCGGCCGCTAAAAATTGGCGCGCGCACTCCATAAACGCGTGCGCGTGCCCCTGGGTCTGAAACGCTACACTATCGGCCGCCAAAAGCGTCGACAGGATCTCTCGCCCCTCGGGCAGGATGCGAAACACCTCCGGGCCCGGCCAGGGAATATGCCAGAAGAATGCGACGACCGACGTCGGGTACAGGTCCTTTATAAAGCGGGGCAAGAGTGCGAGATGAAAATCGTGGATCCATATAAGCCCGGTTCGTGTCTGCAATTCCTGGATCACGCTTTCGGCAAAGCGCCGATTCAATTGCACGTAATCGGTCCAATACCGGCGTCGATAGGCCACGCGGTCCAAGGTAATATGGCAGAGGGGCCAGAGTACCTGGTTGGCATAGCCTTGATAGCCGCCTTTCACTTCGTCCGCCGTCAACCATACGCGGTGTAGTGAATACGCCGGCGCGTCCGGCGGCACCGCCACTCGCCCCTCAGGATCGGTCACACTTCGATCCGCCTCCCCGCTTCCCCACGCAATCCACACACCGCCGATTCGTTTCAGGACCGGGTCGAGCACAGCAGTCAGCCCACCATCGCTCCGTTGGCAGGTGGACTGGCCTTTCCGTAAATGGTGTTCGTAGGGCTCGCGGTTGGAAACGAGAATCAATTCGGTGCGCGGGTCACCCACTTTCGTGCTCTGAGCGGTTTTCGATCTCAACACTTTCATGGAATGTTCTCTGCATCCGAGTCTACGAGAAATGAGGTGCGCGCTGCTCCCGAGCCGGCAATCACAAGTGACGCAAATCGTCGGACGATTGATGAGATGTCCGTTCCGAGAGTCGCTGTTCAAGATACGCTTTCGCCAGATCCTTCGCACCGAGACCGAAGGCAATCGCTCCGGCAAGCACGACGCCTCCAAGGCTGAGGCCAAACCCCACGACGACAATATTCCTGGCGATACCGAGTTGCTCCAGCGCCATGGCGACCGCCACCAATTGAACGCCCCATCGCGAGAGGGCCGCCACCGTTCGCGCCGGCGGGAGACCGGCATTGACGGCGGTAATGAGCACAGCCTGACCGACAAAGTTCGAAAGCAAATATCCGACCACTAAAATCGTGGCGGCCGTCAAGAGATAGGGAATGTACGCCAGTAACGAATGGGCAAATTCATTGATGGGCTGGAGGTTCAGCGCGGTGAGTGCGGAGATCACGGCAAATGCCAGAAGCAGCCAGTACGTCGTCCGGCCGATCAAATGCGATGGATCGGCTTTGACGCCGCCCCGCAGCAAGGCCCTTGTCGCACCGAGGCGGTTGCTCAATCGATCCAACCCCACAATACGAAGGACTCGCTCCATCGCAAGACCTACGCCCCACGCCAACGCCCAACCGAGAAGCAGAATAATCAGCATCGCGAGCACGTTCGGCAACAGCGCCAGCGTGCGTTCGCTCAGACTGATCAACGGCGCCAGTAGAGCGGTCTCCCAAAACTCTCGCATACCTTTATTACTCCGGTATCGCCGACTCGTGCCAACGTTGGACGAGATACGGCTTCTGCCGCTCGAAGCTCTGGGCCAACAATTCGATGCGGTCTTCCGCTTCCATGGACGTCAGCGCCTGCGTTTCCAAGACAAATGAGGCCGTCCGTCCCAAATAAAGCGAGGTCAGCGCCTTGAGCGCATGCTCTTTGGGCAGGACCTGGCGTTGCGTCGACACGGCGGCGTCGTAGATCACACGGGTCCAAAGATCATCGGCAATGTTGAACGATTGCAACGGACAATCCTTGAGCGACAGTAATCCCTCCATCGTGTCGGCCGTGAGCATTTGTCTCCAGATCGATTCAAGGTCAGTGAGCCCTTGGCGAAAATTCAGCAACATACGATCGACATTTACGTGAACGGGCTCCACCCCGACACCATATTGAAATCCAAACAGGGCGACCGGCTCGGAGGATGATACGTCCAACCATACAGACTGATGCTCTTCCATCAACGCAAAGACTGCGCCAACGACCTGCACCAACATCGCCGACAGGTCCGCAGAAGGATCTTTCGGGTCATGAATTTTCGCCCCCAAAAAACTTTGACAGACGCGCGCGCCGCTCGCGATGGCTTCGGTCGTCATCCAAATGTCGATTCCGAAGCGCGCCACTTCCGACTCCCAGACGTGCTTGTTCGCATAGTGCTGGGCTAATGCGCCGGAAAAGCCGAAGTCACCCCCGATCGGCTGTCGAATCCGCCGTCCATAGAGTGCGCGAGTCAGCGGATACACGATGCTATTGGTGATCGTCCCATCGTACTTATGGCGCAAATAGTATGGGGCGACATAATCATAGCCCTGATCCAACACGGGCCCGATCAGAAGCTCGATCCACTCGGGCGTAATACTGCGCAGGTCTGAGTCAACTACGGCACAGGCTTTCGCATTGACACGGCGAGCGATTTCAAAGATCGTCCGAAAGGCGCTGCCTTTGCCGGGGATGCCCTGGTAAGGCGTAATGATTTTTTCCAACAAGCCCTGGCGGTCGCTGATCAGCATCGCGCCGTAATCGACTACGGCACGGGCGACGACGTCAGGCGTGCCGTCGGACGAGCCGCCATCTGAATTGACCAGCACCGCCCGCCGATTCGAGAAGTATTTCGCCAGCCCCGCCATGACGGCCCGCACCACGTGACCGATGGTTCTGGCGTTGTTGTAACTCGGAATTCCGATGAGGATATCGACCTCACCGATGTCGCGAAGTCGCGCCTCCGTTTCGACCGTCAGCAAGGTCGCTGCGGGAGTCATGGTAGGTTATTACCCTTAAAACCATACGCTCGATGGAAGACATGAAAAGATTCACACACACGACACTCGACAGATCCCATTTTGGGGAAGTATACGCACCTAAAAAATATGACGATGTCATCCGAGCGGTGACAGGAGTGTAGGCGCACGCAGGACAGATTTTATATCCCACATCGTAGACAATCTTCTGTCGCTACCATAGGAGTAGAAAGTGCCCGCTGGCTCGACTCTTGCGCCTACCCTTTTTGGGTTTTCGGTCCGCGCTCTAATATATCTCTGCCGACCAGCACATTTCGTTTGCACCGAGCATCCGGAAACCACGCAGCCGTCAAACGAGGTTATCCTCCCTCATGCGGATGGGTATGACAGAATGTCTAGCAAACAAGCTATTCGTACATACCGGCGCTTGGTTACCCACACGGCGTGACCTTATGACCTCCAAGTTATCCCCTATGAGAAAATGGGCGCTCAAGCCCTGGGGTTGGATGAGTCTTCCCACCAAGGTATCGCTCGTCATCTTATTGATCGTCGGACTCTCCGCCCTGTCAGGTGAATTTCTGGATCGTGGGTACGTGTCCGAATTAGCGAGGCAAAACTTTCAGGAACAACTCACCGCGGTCGTACGTCAAATCGGGGCGGACATTACCGTAGCGGCTGAATTTCTTAACACGCCCGCCCGGCAGATGGAACTGGATCGGCTGATGGCGAATCGACCGGATTTAATCGATGTGGCACTCTATGCTGTCGATCAGGATTCGTCCGTCCGCCCGACATTGCTGGCTATCGCCGGCAATACGACGTTGCCAGGACTGGAACGGGCGCCCGAAGTCGTCGAACGAGCCATCAAACTGGGAACGACCATTACTGATCCACAGCGCGATCCCACTCACCGGCTGAAGATTGCCGCTCCGATTTCCGTCGGAGGGCGATTGATCGGGGCCGCATTTGCGGAGTTCTCAACGGCGCAATTCGATGAAGTCTTGGATTATCAGCATGAACTATCGATCTCCCGCCGGGTCATTACCGGGGGAATTATCGTGCTCGCCATCAATATATTCTTGTACTGGTACGTTCATCGACCGGTAGGGGCTCTCCTCTCGGCGGTGAAGGCCGTCACCGAAGGAACGATGACGACAACCGTTCCGGTCAGCGGCGATGACGAGATCGGCACATTGGGCAACCGTTTTAATTTAATGGTCGAGCGCATTCGGACGACGACGGAGGAGAATGCCCGATTATTCGATGCGCTCCAGCACGCGCATAAGGGGTTACAAGTACGGGTTGAAGAAGCGACGTCGGAAATCCGGCAGAAGAACCGCGAACTCGCCCGCACGAACGATCTATTATCGAGCGCGCAACGAGAGGCCGCGCGCGCCCAGCGCTTATCCGCCATCGGCCAACTCGCCGCCACGGTCGCGCACAAGATCGGCACGCCTTTGACAGCCCTGTCAGGGCACATCCAGTTGCTGCAGGAGGATCCGGACCTCACGCCTGATGCCCGACGCCGATTGCAGATTGTCGAAGGGCAAATCGATCAGACTAGCCGCATCATCCAGGATTTGCTGCTCTATGGTCGTAAGCCTGATCCTGTGTTGTCGTCCTTGGACTTGAAAGCCTGCGTGAACGATTGTCTCTCGTTACTCCGGCCTGAAATCACGCGCCGTCATATCACCGTAATAAATGACTTTCAGGGAAGACCCTTCATCATTAACGGGGATCCGCAACAATTGCAGGAAGTTTTTTGCAATTTGATGGATAATGCGCTCGACGCGATGCCGGAGGTTGGAACCCTGACGATCCGAATCCATGCGATGCAGGACGATCGTACAGTCAGATCGCACGACAACCGGATCGACACATGCGGTGTCGATATTATCGACACCGGGCAGGGCATTCCTCAAGATATGCAGAGTCAAATCTTCCAACCATTCTTTACCACAAAGAAAGCCGGACGGGGCACGGGCCTCGGCCTGGCGATCGCGGCGGAAACGATTCGCGCCCATGGGGGCGCCATTACGGTCGAGAGCGAACCGGGCAAGGGCTCGCGTTTTACGGTCACACTCCCCTTAGCAGAAGGATGAGGCTATGGTACCCGTTGAAGATTCCCGTGTTCTTATTGTAGATGACGACACCGAAACACTTGAGCTCCTTCGGGAGATTGTCAGCAAGGAAGGCTATAAGATCGACACGGCCGAGCATGCTCAGGCCGCGCTGGCGAAGATCGAAGTAGCCCGGCCTGATGTCGTCATCACCGACCTCCATATGCCCGGTATGGACGGATTGGCACTCCTCAGCGAACTAAAAACTCGATCTCCTGAAACCCTCGTCATTCTCCTCACGGCCTACGGCTCTCTCAAAACTACTGTGGACGGCATCAAGGCGGGGGCCTTCGATTACATGAGTAAGCCGTTCATTGTCGACGAAATCCGCCTGGTCGTGCGACGGGCGCTCGAACATAAACGCGTCTTGAGCGAAAACCAATCGCTGCGCGAACAACTGAAAGACCGCTATCGGTTCGATAACATCATCGGAAGCAGCCCCGGCCTGGTATCCGTCTATAAGTTAATTGCGCGCGTCGCCCAAACGGACAGCACGGTTTTAATTCAGGGGGAAAGCGGAACGGGAAAAGAATTGGTCGCGCGTGCGATTCACGCCAACAGTCTTCGCAGCTCCGGTCCATTCGTGACTGTCGATAGCGGAGCCTTGACGGAGAGTTTGCTTGAATCCGAACTATTCGGCCACGAACGGGGAGCCTTTACGGGCGCGATTGCTACGAAGAAAGGACTGCTGGAGAAAGCCCACCAAGGGACGTGTTTTTTCGACGAAATGGCCAACATTTCCGCCACGCTCCAAAGCAAGTTGTTGCGTGTCTTGCAAGAGCGAGAGGTCCGACGCGTCGGGGGATCGGGAACGATGACCGTCGATGTTCGGATTATCGCGGCCACCAATAAGGATCTCAAACAGCTTGTCGAATCCGGCACATTTCGTGAGGATTTGTACTATCGTTTAAACGTGGTGACTATCACGATTCCTCCTTTGCGGGAGCGGCAAGAAGATATCCCGGTGCTCGCTCAGTATTTTGTCCACAAATTCGGCAGCAATAAGGAACGGCCGGTCACCGGAATTGCCCCGGAAGCGATGGACCTTTTGACGAAATATTCATGGCCCGGCAATGTCCGCGAATTGGAACATGTCATCGAGCGGGCCATTGTACTGACCCCTCATCCCGCGATTCTGCCCCACGACCTTCCCGAGTCCATCCGGACGGCCGCGATCACGTCGCCCGTCCAGAGCGGATGGATGACGATCGATGCCTTAGAGAAAGACTACATCATGCGCGTGCTGGATGCGCATCAACGCGATCTCGGTCGCGCGTCGGAAATTCTAGGCATCCACCGTAAGACACTGCTTCGAAAATTGCGCCGGTATGGCATGTCTGCCTAGGGACGATCTGTCTTTTCGTGGACATTTCGTTCTGAGAGAGCGTTCCCGCGCACCTGGCTTAGTTCCTTAAGCCCTGAGAACCGCCTTCGACCAACTCGCCCCACCGGCATTTCGAGCTGTTCCGACTAAGGTTGCAGGCATGATGGAATCATTATCATTTTTGCGCGAATTCTTCCCATTTGACTCTCCTCGCAGACGGCCTGCCGTTTGCACCTAATGACGCAGACATTTTTGCGTTCCAAAAAGTCTATCCACCATCGTGAGAACCGGACACCGTGACAAGACGAAAGGAGAGTGGGCCATGAAGATCGCGCAAGTATCACCGCTTTGGGAAAGCGTCCCGCCGAAATTGTATGGCGGCACCGAGCGGATCGTCTCGTACCTAACCGAGGAATTGGTGCGTCTGGGACATGACGTCACGCTCTTAGCGAGTGGTGATTCTGTCACGACCGCGAAATTGAAGGCGGCCACTCCTGAGGCGTTGCGATTGAGCACGGGAATTTTTAATCGCGATGCTCCAATGGTGTCATTACTGGAGCAGGCTTTCGGCGCGTCATCGACCGATTTTGATGTCATTCATTCTCATTTGGACTTTATCGGATTCCCTATCGCGCGCCGCTGCGCCACGCCCGTCATTACGACGATGCATGGCCGCTTGGATTTGCCTGAATTGGTCCCGGTCTTCCGTGAATATTCGGAAATGCCGCTTGTCTCTATCTCCAACTCACAGCGTCGTCCCTTGCCCTGGTCTCGGTGGCAATCAACCGTGTATCACGGTCTCCCGCCGGATCTTTACTCCTTTCACCCCGTGCCGGGAAAATATCTGGCCTTCCTTGGCCGCATCGCTCCGGAAAAGCGTCCGGATCACGCCATCGAAATTGCGAAGCGTGTGGGCATGCCTCTGCGCATCGCCGCGAAGGTGGATCCTGCCGATCGGACTTACTTCGAAGCCGAGATCGAACCACTGATGTCCCACCCACTGGTCGAGTACGTGGGGGAAATTACCGACGATGAAAAAGACGATTTTCTCGGGGACGCCTATGCTATGCTCGCACCCTACGATTGGCCCGAACCGTTCGGCCTTGTGCTGATCGAGGCGTTGGCATGCGGCACTCCGGTTCTCGCCTATCGGCGGGGATCCATCCCGGAGATCATCGATGATGGAGTTACCGGATTTGTGTGTGACGACTTCAACGATATGGTTGCCGCAGTAGATCGAATCGGCATGATACAGCGAACGAACTGCCGTCAGGCCTTCGATGCCAGGTTCTCCGTGGAACGGATGGCGCAAGATTATGTCAATGTGTATCGGCAGCTGATGGGGGAGCGAGAACAACCAGGCGAGGATAGCGGCTGGGCCAGTTCCCAAATTCTCTTGGACCGCTGGTAACCCCGTTGAGTACAGGAGGTGACGTGGCGTATGTAGCGCGTTCCAACGCGGAAGAAGAGCCGCCGTCTGGAAAGTGTGGATGGTCCCTATTGGCGACAAGAGATTTCGGTTCGCTGTGGGCGGGACAGGTCATTTCTCAGATCGGAGATGGGCTAAACAAGGTGGCCCTGTTATGGTTTGTCTATGACCTAACGGGGTCCGCCTTGAAAATGACATTGATCGGTTTGCTGCAGACCATCCCTCCGCTGGTGTTGGGACCGCTCATCGGCGTCTATCTCGATCGATTGCCTAAAAAGCCCGTCATGGTCTGGATCGATCTGGTACGGAGTATTCTCGTTCTTCTTATCCCGGTCCTCTACGCATTTGATGCGCTCAGTCTCAATCGACTGTATGCTCTTGTGTTCTTGACCGCCATCGTTTCGACGGTGTTCGGTCCCGCGCTTGTCTCGTCCGTTCCGTTGATTGTCTCGCGCACACAACTCACGGCAGCGAACGCTCTACTTCAAAGTTCCACCAACATTGGCATGTTGATCGGTCCGGCCATCAGCGGATTGGGTATCGCCTTGATCGGCGCTCAAAATGTCTTGTACGTCAATGCCGGCACCTTTTTCGTATCGGTCCTCTGCCTCCTGCCGATTCGAGTCCGGCGACTGACGCTTCCCCGAGATGAGCATGGTGCGCCGACGCATCTTATGCACGAAATGTGGGAGGGTTTTCGCTTTGTCTTCCTGCAACATCGTCCTGTCTTCACTCTGATGGTGACGGCGGCGCTGTACAGTCTTGCCTCCAGTGCGTTCGTCTTTATGCTGCCGGTCTTCGCCAAGCAGCTCCTACATATGGGACCGATGGAATTAGGATGGTTGTGGTCTGCGCTAGGCATCGGCATGCTCTGCACCTCCGCATGGTTGGCCTGGTTGAATCAGGAAGATGTGGCCGGACGGTTTCGTCTGGTGTCGGGCGCCCTTGCAATTGGAGGAGCCGCCGTGTGCGGATTGAGCGTCCTAGGTCAACCGGTCGCCGCAAGCCTGCTGATGATCGTCATCGGCGGCAGTACGGCTTTATTTACGCCGGTCGTCTGGTCCGTGCTCCAGGAGATGACCCCCGCCCATATGCTGGCAAGGGTCATGACCACCTTCAGCACGGGTGGAATGTTTGCCGCCATGTTAGGCATGATGGCCTTTGGATGGGCAGCCGATGCACTCGGCCCTACCGTAAGCCTGATCGGCATCGGACTCATTTTGCTAATGACGGCACTCTTGACGGCTCAATTCAGCCGGCGTTGCCAGACGATTCAGAAAGCCGTTATGGACCCTTTGCCGGCCGCATGAAATGGCCTCGGTCTCAATACCTCTAGCCCCCACCAATTGATCACACAAGGAGTATGACGATGAAGATAATCGCCACGGCGAAACACGGCGTCGCGATCGGTCTTCTCTACGGTCTGGCCCTTACAGGTCTTTCTGCATGGGCTGATGAACCGGTGACGAAAGAACCGGAAAAGGCGTCGTCTTCGAAACCAATAGAGCCACCCAAAGCGGTCGAACCTAAGGCGGCGGATCCCAAGGCGCCAGAAACAAAGTCGCCTCCTTCTAAAGCGGCTGAACCGCCCAAGGAGTCGCCTAAGGCGGCGGACAAGACACCTGAAGCCAAGGTTCCGGACGCCAAGATATCGACTCCTCCCGCGCCTTCCCCAAAATCAGCGGACACGAAAAGCGCCGAGCCTGCCAAGCCTCCCATGCCCCCGATTGTCGCGATTAAGTTAGCGCTCATGTCCGACCCGCGTCTTTTCCCCTATGAAATCAATGTGGACATGAATGGCGAGACGGCAACTTTATCGGGGAAAGTCGGCTCTGAGGCCGAAAAGACTGCGGCGTTGGAAATCGCGCAGGCCGTGGAAGGAGTGAAATCCGTCACAAATAATCTCGAGATCGTCAAGGATCTCCCCACTACGCTGTTGCGAAAAAAGGATGAGGCGATCACTCAATACGTCAAAGACCGGTTCGGCAAAAGCAAAACGATCGAATCGGCCCATTTCGACGTGAAGACTGAGGATGGTGTTGTTCTTCTCAGCGGAAAGACAAAATTTCTGGTGATCGCGTTAGAAGCTGCCGAGGCTGCTCGCCAAGTGCCGGGAGTCAAGGCGGTCAAATCCGAAGGCATACGCGTAGAAAGTCCGGAGTGAGGAAGTGACGCCCCTTTGTATAGGGCCATGAAGCCCTGCTCGCAGCGGGACACGCACGGACGCTCATGAGCACCATGGGAAGGAATGTCTGCTCGTGACCGAACGCCACCTCCTGCTGAGCCGAGACTTCGGTTTGATCTGGTGGGGGCAACTCATCTCCCAAATCGGCGACGGTGTCACGAAGCTCGCCCTTCTGTGGTTTGTCTATTCCGTCACAGGTTCGGCGATCAAGACAACGGTCATTGGTCTTCTCCAGACGATCCCGCCGATTATTTTCGGACCGCTGATCGGCGTCTATCTCGATCGTTTGCCGAAAAAACCTGTACTGATCATCACGGATCTTCTGCGCGCCCTGCTGATCGGATTGATTCCCTGCTGGATCGCGCCGAGCGATTTTACCGTCGAGCGGCTTTACATCCTCGTCTTCCTGCACGCGCTGGCCACATCGGTCTTCGGGCCCGCGCTCACGGCCTCCGTTCCCCATTTAGTGAAACCTGCCCAATACACGGCGGCCAACGCGTGGCTACAAATTACGACCAGCCTCGGCGTGATCATGGGACCGGCGTTAAGCGGCATCGGAATCGCGACGATCAATTCGCAATCCGTTCTTTGCATCAATGCCGTCACCTATGTCGTGTCGGCAGTGTGTCTCCTGCCGGTGCGCTTGCCGTGGAATCGTTTCTCTGCGGAACCGTCGAAAATCTTTTCCTCGCCCATCAAAGATCTTGTTGACGGCTTTCGCTTCGCCAAACAGCAGATCCTTTTGTTGCTGATCATCATAGCCTCTCTGCACTCTTTCGGGACGGCTGCATTCTCGACGCTCTTTCCCGTCTTTGGACGCAAGATGTTGGACCTTGGGCCTGTTGAAGTGGGCTATCTTTGGTCGGCACTTGGAGTCGGCCTGTTTCTCATGTCATTGGGACTTATACGAATCACCGAACGGCCTTTTATCCAACGATTGCACGTCATCGCCCTTTCCAGCGGCATCAGCGGCGTCGCGCTGTTTGGACTGGCAGGGGCGCCGGACAGCTTCGTTGCCGCAGCCTGTATGATCGTCATCGGCGCGGGGATCGGAGCGTTTACTCCAATCGCATGGGGCGTGCTTCAGGAGGTATCACCGGAGCGCCTTGTAGGGCGCGTCTTGACCATTTATGGTACGGGTGCCATGACGGCCGCGATTGCCGGGATGACAGCCTTTGGATGGATCACAGAACAGGTCGGAGAACGCACCAGCGTAATGGGTATCGGCCTGGTCTTAGTCTCGACGGCAGGATTGGTCCACATAAGCGGTCGCTGGATGGCGCCCGTAAAAAAGGACGAGACGGAGTGTCTATAGACAGACAACCTGTGCTACTTCCTAAGTTCAGCCACTAGAACTTTTTCAGCCGCCCGACCACCCGCCCCTCGACAACTCGCCCCCGACTCATTCACCCTCAGATGCGCACGGATTTCACGTTTTCGTTTTTAGTAATTGATATTCGTGCGCATTTTCTGATGCGCTCACGTTTTTAACCACTGGGCTTGGTGATTGCTTAAGCGAGTTGTAGTAGGAAATTCAGTGGACCCTCAACCATAAGGAGAATCGTATGAAAATTCATCACGGCATACTTGCAATGGCTGCCATGGCTACCTTCGGCCTGGCTGGAATGGGCTATGCGGCCGATATGTCCGACGACCAGACAAATCGGATGGACAAACAGCAACAGCAAGGCATTCAGAAAGAGAGTGAGCTGGGATTGAAGGGCAAAACCGGAGATGGAAAGTCTGATACCATGAATGAGGACCGCAGTCCGGTCGGGGCGGGGTCAATGGGTGAAGATACCAAGGGTGGTGCGGGGCCAAGCGGAACGAAGGGTCTTCCGTCTACAAAAGCGCCGGGCTACGAGGGAGCTGATAAAGAGCGGGGTCGCGCTCCAACAGCCGGCGGACACTGAGAATAAGCAAGGCAGGCCGGTGGGGAACTGCCGGTCTGCCTATCGCGTAGATGTGACAACGGCGGGATAAGAGGACGCACGAGAGAATTGTTTTAATCGAACGAGACCGTCGCGTATTTTCTTGGTCCACTCATCGTTAGGTTTCGCAGCTCCCCCCGTATGACGGAGGAACGCCTCCCAGGTTTCGACCGCATCTCTCTTCAGTCCTTGGGATTCGAATGCGAGTCCCAGGTTATATGACGCTGAGGCCTGGGACGGATCCGTATCCAGGGCGGCGCGGAACTCGGTAATCGCGTCGTCGTGTTGTCCCATCTTCCATAAAGCTTCGCCCAAATTATTGTGGGCACGGCTCAATCTGCTATCGACGTTAAGCGCTGCGCGATACGCTTCGACTGCATGCGTGGGATCTCCTGTACGCTCCCACGCTAATCCCGTATCGGCTAACAATTCCGCATCGTGTGGCGCGAATTCGAGGCCCCTCAAGTACGCCTGGAGCGCATGAGACCATTGTCCGCTATCGGCATACGCCAGGCCGAGGTTGCGAGCAATCCATGGAGCCTCTGGCTTTAAACGAGCGGCCGTTTCATAGTGGAACACCGCCAGGCGGAGCAGATCGGAATCCCGGTGTAGCACCAGCGCAATGGTGTGTAGTAAGTGTCCGGTGGCGAACGATCGGTCGGCTTCGGGATCTGTACCATGCGAGCCCACTTTCGTCCATGTCGGAGGGGCCGATGGAAGCGATGAGTCGAGATGTTGCACGGATAGCCACCGGCGAATGACCGGAGCCGGAATGGAATAGCCGATGCCGGACTTCATCGACACACTTCCAATGGAGGCTCCATTACGATCTTTCGCCCGTTCAAGATAAGGAACAGTCGTCACCACCATGCCCACGACGGCGCCCGTCTCTGTATCGACCAACGGGCCTCCGCTATTTCCGAAGTTGAGAATCCCCGTGGTCTGTACAAATCCCGCTTCATGCCCATCTGTTCGAGACCGGCCTTGCGCCATTCCGCTGACGATTCCCGAGCCGATCGTGGCATGAAGGGCAAATCCCATCTGCAATATATCGGTGATCCTTGGATATCCCACCGCAATTACTGCTGTTCCCTCTAAGGGGTTTTCATCTGCAAGCGAAACGATTTCCAATGGCATCTTTGGCACGCGAAGCGCCGCGAGATCGGCATCACCATCTATGACAAGAACTTTGGACGCCGTGGCAACAAGTTGGTCCTGTATGTAGACGAGGAGGCGAGAACTGCCTTCGACGACATGAGCGTTAGTGACGAGGAGCCCATCGTCGGAAAGAAAAAATCCGCTACCCATTGAGACGCTTTGAGAGGATTCGTTGATGGCCACCACTAAGGCGGTTGCGGCCTTCGCGTGCTGGAACAGTTCCGCACGTTGGCCTGCAGAGACAGCAGTAGAACTCAGGCAGATCAGTATGACTAGGAGTAAATAAGGCATACTGCCAGTGAATGTTAGCACATTTTTTTGAATAACGTAAGCGAAAGGCTGACACGTCGAGTTTCAAGATGCCTGCATACAAAATGCACCAGTATTTTATGATGTGGTGGACAACTTGTCCTGAAAGTTTTACGCAAGGCCGCTCTCGATAATGATGCCATTTACTCTTATATGTGCGGTTCTCACTTTAGGACTCTCGTACGAGGTTGCTGCGGCCAGTCCGGTTCTTCTCGTTCAAGCGGACAGTGATCTGGCTCGGCCTCAGGAAGTGGAGGGCCCGCGGGAAGCTCCGGAAGCTGATCAATATCTTTTGAAATGGAATGAATTGCGGACGGAGTATGATCGGCTCCAACTCAAGGCCGACGATCTTCAGCGACAACTGGAAAAATCGCAACAAGACATCGCCGGCAACAAAAAATCTTTGACGGATGTCAATGCGCGATTAAATGCGGCTGAGAAAGAAAAAGCGCAACTGAACGGTGCCCTCACTGAGGCGCGTGATCAGGCGAGAGATCTGTCGACAAAATTGGCGGCAGAACAGGTCAAGGCCGCTACCCTCCGAGAGGATAAACAGCGCCTGATGAGTGGGACGACGACCGCGAAGGAGGAGATCGCCCGGCTGCAGAAACATGCGGGCGAATTAGAAACGGAGGCCGCACGGGCCGAGGATCTCGCGAAACGCTTAGCAGAGCGGGACCAAGAAATCGAGCGCTTGCGAAAGGCTGCGGCCGATCGCGAATCGCTCGCGAATAAAATCACTGCGCTGACCGATAAATTGGAACGTGCCAAACAACAAGTCACCTCTCTCACCGAAGAACTCACCACGCGAAATGAAGAAGCTGCGCGAGTTCGCCAAGAGCGAGACCAGCTCATTTTGGAGAATCAAAAACGGCAGGAAGGCGTGAAGGGAAGCACCGGTGCGTTGAGCACCGGTATCGATGACCGATTGCTCGGAAAAGGGCCACAGGATCGCACGAAATTAAGCATTGAGCCAGCCGACCGCGCACCGCTGGGAGAATTGGGGAAGCGGTATCCGCAAACTCGTTAGCAAAAGATTTTGCTTCCCTTCTACCGCTCCACGGTCCGATCTCGTCATCCGACGTCGCCTGATTCACATGGTTGTTGTGATCATGGGGGTATCCGGCTCCGGCAAGTCGACCATCGGTCGCATGTTGGCAGATACTCTCGGTTGGGAATTTGTCGATGCCGATTCGTTCCATACGCCAGCCAACATTGCGAAGATGACCGGCGGCGTTCCGCTAACGGAATCGGATCGTCAACCGTGGCTCCAGACCTTGCGCGGCTCGATAGAAGGATGGGAGAGAGACCACCGGAACGTAGTGTTAGCCTGCTCAGCGCTCACCGTCGCTTCTCGTCACACACTCATTCCTCTGAACTGCCGCATCCCGCTTGTCTATTTGAAAGGTCCTTTTGAACTGATTCAGGCTCGCTTGGCTCACCGTCTGCATCATTTCATGCCCAGCAACCTGTTGGTCGACCAATTTGCTCAGCTTGAGGAACCCAATGACGCCATCGTCATAAACATCGCTCAACCTCCGGCTAAAATCCTGACGGATATCAAGGCGCATCTTCATCAGCCCCGTTGATCTGCAAGACTTTCTCTGCAATGGAAATGTCGCGCGGATCAAGCGAGATTTTTGTATACGATTCTAGAACGCTTTGACGATTGTCCCGTTCCATGCTAGACAGATCGCATGAGTGAAGCTGCGCCGGACGGCAAGCAAAATCCCCCTCCTTCGCCTCACACAATTTTGGTGGTCGACGATGACGCGGCGCTCTGCCGTTTCATATGCCTCCTCCTTACGCAATACGGATACACCGCGCTCCACGCCTTGAATGCCGACGACGCCCATCAGGTCAGCAATCGCCATTCCGGCGAGATCAATCTTCTGTTAGTGGACATTGCGATGGCAGGCACGAGCGGGCCGCAGCTTGCCCAAGAATTGCAAAGCACACGACCGAATCTGCGTTTACTATTCATGTCGGGATTGGTGACCGAAAAAAACTTTCAAGGTGTCTTAGGCGGGAGCTTCATTCACAAACCCTTCTCTCCATCAGCACTCGTTGATAAGATCCAATCCGTTTTGACTGGGAAGTCACTTCATGCTTAATCGTACCACCATGCTGTAACGCACTCTAATTCTTCGGCAAATTTTGACAGATCAATCATACCTAAGAAAACATTCTCCGTACCGCCGTCTACCGCACGTGGCACCTTACCTGAATAAATATCTCTACTGAACTCAAAAAGCACGATTGACACGCTGGAAGGCTCAAGCTTTTCAAAGCGTTAGGCCTCCCCACAGCCCGCTTTGACCATTCGCTATACTTAATCATCATGAGGACACGATCGACCCAGCAGGCGTACGGCCCATTGCCTTGGGATCTTCTCTTTTTTGCGTACACCATCGTCATCGTGCTGGGCACGACGCTGCCCTGGCATACGATGGATGCGAGTCTTCAGTGGTGGCGAGTGGATTGGGTGCCTTTTCCCAGCGACACGTTACAACCTGGAATGGTCCTCGACATCGCGGTGAATATCATCATGTATCTCCCGTTCGGCTACGCCGGTAGGCAATGGCTCGAGCGTAAGACCGAAGCATTGACACTTACCTATATAGTCGGCATGGCCGCCCTACTCGCGTGCTCCACCGAATTTATACAGATCTTCAATCCCGCCCGATGCCCCTGTCAGCCGATGTGATCATGAATGCTCTAGGAGCGGCCTTAGGCGCATGGGTCGTGGTGCCGAGTCGGATCGAAAATGAATCCCCGGCGATAACCGCCCAAGTTGCCACCCGCTCGCTGTAAGATCCCGTTCACGATAGCCTACTAGATGAATTGCTCATTAGTAGCTAGTACAAAAAGCCGCCTCAGCTGTTCTTATCCACTGCCTCCCGTGTCGTATGCTGCGCCGTTAATCGTGGGACGTGCACACAGATTCCAGCTTTGGAAAAAGCCTTCGCACTTCATTTACGAGTTCCTGAATGTTGAAGTCCTCACCCCAAAAAGTAACCTCTGTGCTCACTGGATCAAAATTTCGGAACCAATCATACTTGCTAGATCTGGAGAATGAACCACCGGCCCCACGTTCTGATCGATGAACATGCGCGTCTCTGAGTTTTTCCACCAGGTATCGATTCGCTCATCGAAATGCTCAAATTGTTACGCACAAGTGTTTTGCCGAGTGGAGATGAGTCGGTAATGCAAATACTATTACCGAGGCTTGTCGTTCTTTCGATAGCCGTCCCTTTTCGCCCCACAATGCCTTGGACAATGTTTGCTGCCGCATTCAGCAAATTTTGCAGAGCGAAAAATGCCATGGTTACGTTAGCGCTGCTTGAGCGCTGTATCAGCTTGCTCCGCGGCGAAAACTACAAAGCGGCATTGGAGTAAGACTTGTAGCTGGAATACTTTTAGAAGGTTTTCATCCACATCGGCCTGCCATTAAATTGGCTATTAATAAACATTGCCCGCACTGAGGCATTGCAGAAAGGAAGATGAGGCGAACTCAACGAGGTAAGGAAGATTTGGTGCCGATGGGGGGATCATTATAGTGGTATTGCCTAACAATTGACGTTACAGGCAATCCCCGCACCATTGGTTATCATAGTCTCTCGCGTATACTTCACCTTGTCGGTATTTGTTCGTGTCCCGCCCCCTTTGTCGCTCTCCTTAACACTCTAATGACACCAACGCTCCACCCCCACCCCAAAAATGGGCCGTCATGTCACGTGGGGATGCGTCTTAAATGCACAGAAGGATTTTCAGGGAAACAAAACGGCTGGCTATCCTTTGCGGTGTTTGGCCCTATCGTCCAGGCCGTTAAACATCGCAGACGGTACTGGATTCACCTACCAGAACCTTGCAGCCACGCCTATAAGGGATGGCTGAGGGGAGGCGGAATCCGTCATCGGGATACAGCATGCGCCGTCCCCCACCCGCTGCTCAAAGAGTCTCCCTCCTCCAACTCCGCGTCGAGTTGCCGTACGTTGGAGTCTGTCCTTTATAGAAGGAGGCCCGTCATGGTGGAACTGTACTTCATCGTCATGTCGGTGAGTGCCGTGGTCTTGGCCGGTGCGTTATCTGTGATTCTCTACCTCGATCGGCCACCTAGGTCCGGTCACAACGGTGTCGGCCAGTCTTGCTTCCCAACAACGTTGCGCAACCAAACCATCAAGAGAGGCACAGACGCCGTGCTTGGGCAGCCGGGCATACTATCGGCGTCGCCCCCGAATTGGCGAACAGATTATGCCAACCTGAACGTCGATGACGACTCGCTACACACTAGCTGAGTAACGTACAGATCGCCCTCAGCCGTAGGCATGATTCACGATTGTTTGCCTCCCTGCTTGGCTCCATGGGTTGCTCGTTGCTCCCTTCCTTCGATTACTACATCTTTTCCGGCTGTGATCCGCCTCGACAGCATTGATGGCGCCGCTTAATACCAAGGTGTAAACTGTAGCGGGCCTTTTATCGGATGTCATGCCGGACGTCTTCTAGGTTCACGTAACTCCCCCCTGCATACCCCAAAAACCGCTTGTGATGTCGCGTTGGGATGCATCCCGAATGCGGAGACGGATTTTCGGACATTTCAAAATCGGTGGCCGTCCATTGCTTCCGACCAGCTGCGATCCGCTGTAGAGCAGCTCCTCTGCTTGTATGGTCGGCATCATTTGCGGGCAACAAATGCAAGTCATGGAAACAGTGGGGAAGGAATGGGCATTCCCCTGAATACCATGTGTTGAATCATGCCCCTCCTGATTTGACAGATTGTCACCCTGGCATGCCTCCTATACGATCACAGCAAATAAACTAAAACCCGCCCACATCGTCCCAAGCGATGCTGACGATCCTAACTTATCCACAATCAGGAGCCCATCTGATGGTTGAGCATGAGGAAGAGCGCGATGCCAATATTCTGAGAATGAGGCGTATCGGCCACTGTGACTGGGACCTCGTCACTAATGTAATGGTCTGGTCTCCTGGGCTGTATAGCATTTTCGGACGGAATCCGTATGACGGGGACGCCAACTCTTTTCTTCGGTTCATGGAGTGGTTTCATCCTGACGATCGTGCACCCGCCCAAAATTTGATTTGGCTGGCGCTGGAGTCGCGCCAACTTCAGGAAGCCCAGTACCGCATTGTCTATGTCACGGGCGCGATACGGACTATCTATCTTTTAGCGGAACCGTCGTTAGATGCAGCAGGCCAGCCGGTCCGGATGTTTGTGACACTCGTTGATCTGACCGACGCGAATGGTTCAGCCTTCGGCTGATGTATGAACCGTTCGACGATCGGGTTTAGGGAAACAGTGCAAGGGATAGTCCTAGGCCGTCGGAAGGTCGTAGCTCAGCATCTTCAAGGCCGTGACATCTCATAGCTCAACCTAGGCATAAAGATCAGTTGGCGATTCCTAGAATAGTTTCTACTAGGGCATCTGGGGGGTCCATGTCACATCGCAGTATTATGGTTGTGGATGATGACGCCGCGCTCCTTTCTGCCGTGACGGGTCTCATGGAAATGCATTTGCCTGATGTCCGGGTCCAACCCTTTGATTCCCCGCGTCGCGCCCTCGCGCAGTTTGAACAGCATGAAGTGTTTGCGCTGGTGACCGACCTGAACATGAGGGAACTGGACGGCTTGGCCCTCTTGCGGGGGGCCAAGGCACTCCGACCCCATGTGCCGGTCATTCTGTTTAGCAGTCAGGTCGATGCGAGGCTAGCAGCTCAGGCGATAGCGATGGGGGCGCATGACGTATTGCGAAAGCCGTTTAACCGTGAAGAATTTATCACGGCTCTGGCGCTGGCCTTGAATACCTATGCGCTGGCGAGAGAGGTACGGACTCGCCGGTTAATGACGGCTTTTCTAAACGAGTGGCCGACATAAAACGGCTTATCGCTGAGGGTCAGGAATGACCCAACACCATTCGACGCATTCAAGAGCAAGTGTCCGCATCACGGCAATTGAATATTAAAAGCGTGGCCACGTTAGAAAGTTCGCTAGACCGGCTCTGGCATAGTGCCCAGATGGCACAAGCGAGACTGGAGGAGGCGCAACAACGCCTCCTCATACGACAACAAGCAAACATCGAGGCGTGCTTGAAGCGGAACTGGGACTAGGGGAAGGGCCAGACTCAGGGTGTCTGCCAATCTTATTCGCCTAGGGCGTCAAGTAAGCACTTCGCCTCGGCCTGAGCCTCTCCTTCCAGCATTCGGAGAGTTTCGTTGTGGGAACGAAGATGGTCGGTGACGCTCGAGATCACGCGTTCTATTTGGACTATTGAGGCTGTCCCTCGTCGATGGCCTTCTGCCGTTCGTGTCAGGGCCACTTTGAAGACCTCTGAGGGCGCTGGCAGAGATTGCGCACGTCTGAGGACCGCCGACAATCGATCTAAACGCCGTTTCCCAAACTTGACGCGGTCTCGCATCTCACGACAGTGGAGAGCCAAGCGAACGGCCTGCATTAAAAGGCCGCGGTTGATGGGTTTCTGAACATAGGCAAACGCCCCTGCTTCTAAGGCTCGCTTCGCTATGCCCCATTCAGTTACCCCCGACATCATGACCACGGCTGTGTGCCGTCGGACTTCATGCACTTTGTGGAGAAAGGTTAGTCCATCCATGCCGGGCATGCGGAGGTCGGCAAGAATGACCCCGAAATCCATTGCCCGCAGCCTTTCTAGACCGAGGAGACCCGACACACAAGTGGAAACGGACACATCGGGCAGATGAATACTTAACGTCGTGGGCAGTGCTGCGAGCGTGGCGGGATCGTCATCTACTATAAGTACGGAAGCACGGGGCGGCATCGGGGCAACCTCCTCTTCCGATACGGCCATAACAATGTAATGCAAATGCGTATGTGAATAAGTAGGCTATTAGGAAACAATCCTGGCCGAATATATTACGTAAATAAGGCGGCCGCTGATCGAACGAGGTCACGCCCAAGGCCTTATGCCAGTTAGCCTTCGCTGCGACTGGGAGCATTTATGTGATCCATTAACTAAGTCACTATAGGTAATTTACTATGCGTAGGCATTGACGGTAATATTTAAGTCATGAACGACCTACGCGCTGAACATGCCCTGCTGGTGGATGGCTTTCCCCTTTAGTATACCGAGGACGATCTTAAACGGGTCTTCGCCCGTATGGGACCGTTGGGTCGGTGCAGATCGTACGCGATCCTATGGGCATGTCCCTGGGATTTCGCTACGTCACCTTGACGAGTGAAGCTACAGGGCGGCCCTAGCGGCGCTCAATGGCAAGCGCTTGTATGAACGACCCTTAATTGTCATCCGTTCGGAGTCTGTGCCCCTTCCGCGGCGAGCCTAGCCTTTTCAAGTCCAAGCACACCCCGTTCCTCTACACCCACTTTATGGAGGACGAATACGTATTTCAGGGGATAAATAGGGCCATGCGCGTAACGCTTGCTAGTAGATTGTCCTATACCGCAAAAGAACAAGTACTGCTACACCTAAAGACATGCGTCTATCTGCCTCGAGTTTCCACGAACCCAGCAAGCCTGACCGCCAACAGGGAGAGCGACGAAAGGGATGGTTGCCCGCCGCGACGGAGAGTCTCAGCGCGGCCCATGTGGCGACCGCATACATTCTGGCTGTGGCCGTCCTCACGATGGACGCGTTCCTGCCTCTTGGGGTCGCGGCCCCTTCGTTGTATCTCATTCCGTTGGCCTATCTCGCCCTATGGTCCACACCAAAGCAGACCTCGCCGGTGTTCTTCCTTGCTGGGGCGTGCAGTGTCCTGACGGTGGTCGGACTGTTGCGCTCACATCAGGGCATGCTGTGGATGGAGATGGCTAACCGAGGGCTTACCATTCTATTGATTGCCATCACCACAGTGTTATCTCTGCTAAGAAAACGAACGGAAGAGGATGTCAAAGTGCTTCGCGGTCTGATGCCGATCTGTTCCTACTGTAAAAAAATACGGGATGACCGAGGCTATTGGGAGCAAGTTGAACGATACATTGCGGCCCGGTCAGACGCGGATTTCAGTCACGGCCTGTGCCCGGACTGCGGCGTGAAGCACTTTCCAGACGTGTATGATAATGGAATGGAGGGCGTTGGGAACATTCCGCTTCGCGTCTTGCGAACACCGCACTGATGAGGCCCTACCCGTAGCCGGAAACCTTCCGTCCGTTCCCGTATGACCCCGCCGACCGCCGTGGAGATATCCCTCAGAGTGTTACGCCTGACCCGATTCGTCGAACCGTTCCAACACGTTTGCCAAACCTGGCAAAATGGTCGGGGTGTGCGAGAGCGTAGCTGTCACCCTCTTTAGAGAGACTAGCTGTGGAGTACCCAGACTATGCTTAACCATTTATTGTAAGAGTCTTCTACTGCCTGCCCCATGAGGCTGGCTTGAATGGGGGGTTGGCCTATGGGTTGAAGGCGAATGTTAAGATCACTCCGACACGAGTCGTCTCTGCGTACACGGAAAAACTCTTGGATGAATCTCGGCCGGTCCACCTTCGCAATGAATACCAGCAGTGGAATTCCATCACAGGCATAACAAACGTTCAGCAACAAGCGAAACGAATCATTGGCTTTACGGATCAGGGAGTTGGAATCGGTCACGACATACCCATCTCCAATGAATGCCTGCCAGGGTTGTCGTCCCTCTGCACTTCCCTTCCCCACTGAATGTCCTGCTAACGATTCCAGGCAGTATGCAGTTCGTCTTCAAAATCTTCTCGGACCTGCGGGGGGAGATCGGAGTGGGTTTGAAGTGCGGTCAACTCGCTCCGCCACTGCTCTCGCAGCTTTGCCTGGTCCATAATTCTAATTCTACCCGTTAATTTTACTATGGCTAGCAGGATTATAGGCCTTAGTTCAAGATCTTCAGAATACCTAATGCGAAAATTGCGTTCCACCAGCGGTAGTTGAAGAGGGAGAAAGATGGCTACAATTTGCCAGGCCAGTAACGAGCAGCCCCAAACAACATGCTTTACTGCTATGCGCGATGCCCATCGAAGGCATTCAATAAAGTCCCCCCGGGCCTAAATCTTCAAGAGTCCGAAAATCCATCTCCGTATTCGGGACGCATCCCAACGTGATATGACCGCCATTTTTTGGGGTATGCCAGGGGGGAGTTCTATGAAAATGGCGGTTGCATTAGGTTGCGGCGGGACGCCCCTGAGCTGGCGGCAACAGAGGCCTCCATCACACTGGTAGACCTGACAATGCGAGGGACGTTACGACGGCCCGTCGACCACCCACTCGCCAGCACGTCCCTACTAACCGCCTCCTTGACTTCAAGCAAGACACTTCGGACGCGGCCTATCAGAGGCTCATGCCCTAATCCGGCGTATATTGTGCATTGTTGCCGGTCGCCATACAGAATGCTAACGTCCAAATAAGAAAACCCATACTGAAAATACCGATTAAGACAATCACGGTCACCCCTTCTCGGCTCTCTACCTCATTGAAACGTAGGGAAGCCTTAGGCGGTTCGGCGCGGGGCGGTTGGGACATCAGCGAGCTCGGGCTTGGCCAATGGAGTAACTCCCCAGGTGGCCTGTAGAATAACTAGTGATAGCATCCTAAATAACATCATCCCGGTCATAATAATTCCCCATGCCAGGCGTCATTGCTCTCTCGTTCGTTGTAAAGTGCGTTGCGTGCTTGATGGTCAATCCGGACTCTAATCTGTCACCTCGCCTGCAATGTACCCGTACTCACTACCCAGGACTCTACGTCTCCATCAGAGTCCACGGGATCGCGCGGCAGTCTTTTCTGTTGGGGGCATGAGCATGCTCATGCCATCGCGAGAACTTTGCGGCGTCGTGTGTTCTACTGTCGAGAAAATAAAGAACGGTGAGGTGAACGGAAAGAGGTTACTTTAACTACTATCATTGAGTCGTATTTTCCCACCAACCAAGATAAAAACCACGCGCCGCACGAAGTCAAGATCTAAACCTTATTCAATTGTTGGGAGTGGCTATGGAAGAAGAATACTCGACTTCCGTCAAAGATTGACGGTAAGCAGTGGATACGCTTGCCATGCGTGCACCTCTCCCTCTCACTCATCGTTAGGCTTATGCTTGATTGGTTTGATTGGATCAGAGGCGGCACTGTGACGGCGAAAGCGGCTTTCCTTTGATCCGAGGCCTCGCGTGTCTTGTGTCCAGTGCTCTACAGCTAGAGGCGACCCATCTTCGGTTGAGGCTAGGTAGCAATGTTCCCAGCCCCCAGGCGCCAAGGCAAAGTTCATTTGTCCGCTCTTGCTCCGGAGCACGATTGACCCGCCAACAACATCCGCCTGATCGGCATACACATACATATCTTTCTTCGTGCTGAGCCGAATACAAAAATAATGTTGTCCTTGTTCAGTAGGAGTGCCCATTTTGTTGTTCCTTCCCAGAAAAATAGATCGCACAATGGAATTTATTACGGGAGATGAAATCGTGTGATTGTCATGGCGGAGAGTAATACAGTTGTTTTTGTATTCCACAGACAGGGCAAAGCTCTGTGTTTGCCAAATCTGCATTGCGATGCTTTTGACTCGACGGCAGACATTCTCGGCACATGACACGGATGCCCTGCGCCATTTGCTCAGCATGCCACCGTAATTGCCAATGGTTGCGGCAGTAGCTCTCCTTCGCGGGGCCATACAGCACGATCCCCTTCGTCTCCATGCAAGTTTCAATCGAACATTTAGCCATTGTTTGCGCTCTTCCTTAGAGTCGGCCGTTCCACATCTGGTACGACGAAGTCTTTAATCATGGTCGGCGGATGGCGGCAAAGGATGCATCCAAGGCGTAGGGGTTTGATCTCATTGACGCGGAGGTAAGCGATCCTCAGAAGCCGTCTTCGGTAAGCCAGCCAGCTATAGAACGTGGCCCTCTTTGCGATGAAACCGCGTCCCATCCTCCCGTACGATAATCTCCCACCGATGATCGTCTAAGCCAGTGACTAACCAGAAAGTAAGCATCAGACCCCTTGCTACGCCCCATAAATAGGTTGCCGCGAAAAAGGCTTTGCGACCAACTCTGACGCTCGTCAAAACTGCTGCTGGCGGCTATTTGACGGGTTAGTATCGCTGCATTGACTGCAGCGAAGCGTTCGAAGTGCCCAGCACCCCTGCAGTGAAGGATGCCTGGCGTCTGTAATGCTGCCAGGTGGAAAGCCGGACTCGGCCTAGCTATTAGGCGTTTAGAGTCATGCTAGTTGAAGCCAATATGAGGCGGCTAGGGGAAGCTGCACATTGGCGGCAATAAGCAGTCAGAATAGTCATCCTAGCACATTTCAACGGTTATATTTCTGAATCTTCCCTGTCGCCTCCAAACTGAGTCTTCGGTCGCGCGCTGGCATCTTCGGAAAGTCTTCCTCTTCTCACAAATTCCTCTTCTAACCTTTTTCGGCACATCAAGGTGGCCGTCTCACCTTTCACGGTAATCTCGCAATTCAGGATGAAATAGTCAGGAATACGGATTTCCTTCAGGTTTGCTAATTCGATTTTGAATGATATGCCTGTTTGCCGATTCTTGAACTCCGCCTCGGCCTCAGAGGCGAGGCGCAATACCCACAAATCATCACGAAACGGTAGACGGTTGCCATCTCTGGTGTAAAAAGTAGGTAGCGGGCGCAATCTGAAGAGTTGCCCTACCTTCTGGCGGATCACATCACGCTCCAATCAGTCCCCCCATTCGGGCATTTGCTGTAGAGCCGCCCTCAAGAGTACGAGGAGGAGAATAACGCGCACTGGCTTCCGAATGTTTTTGGGCACTGGTTCGAGTCTCATCTCGCCTTCAACCCCCCCTGTCTCCACGTTGAGGGATTGGAGCGGTTGAAGCTTTTATTCCTGACTGTCGCAAGCTTTTATAACAGATTTTAGCGCCGCCTATCCCGATGGTTGTCCGGGATATAGAGGAAAATATGGTTCTCTATCGTAACCGAGAAGCGACTCGCCAGGATTCTGTTGTCATTGGCCCACTTTGGCAAAGAAGGGAAACATGATACGGTCATTGCCAAAAATTAGCCAGGCAACGCTCGCCGACATAGTTGGCGCTACGCGCTCTCGTGTGAGTTTCTTTCTCAATAAGTTCCGAAAACTCGGCCTTATTCAGTCTCTCGCGGACGTTTGCCCATGGGTCCACAGGTTGATCCTCACGCGATATCGGCGTGGCGGTCGGCTGGATGCCTTGATCGTCGTCCTCTTTCATGGCTCCCACACGCGACGTTCGGACGCCGGTATGAGGCGTTAGAATCGATCTTCTAACCGATGAAGCAGAGGCACCCCGGTGGCTCCTTCCGATGTTCGGACTTTGAACTGTCCACAGGTCATGGGCTCAATGCCTAGCGGCATGATGTTCGTCTGGTCTGACCATATTGGAGGTTCCTTCTTCCCCCGCAAACACCACTAAAGCCTTGACAGGTGCATCACCAAGATTCTTGCCGTTATGCCAAGAATTCGTACCCTCTAAGAATCCCTGCCCCTCGCTAAATACCTGTCGAGATCCATCTTCAAACTCGATGGTCAAGGTGCCTTGGAGTATGTGTACATAGGTCGGAACGGGGTGCATATGACGACCGCTCTCTTTTCCCGGTTGAATTTGTATGACGACGGCGGTTATTTCCGGTTTGTTGCTATGAGGATATTCAATCCGCTGTCCCGAGATTGTGGTGCTACCCTTCATGACCGGGCTCACGCTCACATCGGACTCCGCCGCTCCCGCGACGCTAATGCAGAGCGTACACATGCTGATTAATGCGCTGACCTGCTGTCTCATGATCCGACCTCCTTCGTGTAATCACAAATTTGCGTGGAGACACTTGGGCTAGCAGTATAGCTTTTTGATGCAGAGAGTGCCCGTCGTATCATGAACAAAGTTCGAAGGTGCAAACAGCCTCAGTTCAGCACGGGGATCAGCCGTGCCTAGCCCGCGAGGGGCCTACGCGGCGAGGTCCGTCGTGAGCGGGATCACAATCGGGGGAGTTAAAAAAAATTAAAGGCCTTGGCTATTCAGTAGCCGAGGCCTTTTTTATTTGGCTGGTTCTGATACATAACACAAGACTTGACCCCATCTATTGAAGGCGTCGACTACACTGCCTCATGGTGCTTTGTCTTAGTGAAATTCGAACACGATCTATCATGATGTTAGTCATTGAATCATTGAAAAGTGGGGAGAACGCTACTAGTCATTTCGACTCGTTGGCGAGGAATGGCCAAGGGTTACCATCCGGCCTTACCCTCGAAGATGTGAGTCTCATGTCTTCGTAACTTGATTGCAGTGCGATGAACCGGCTGAAAGTCAGGAGGTTGTATGGACAGCGACGAGCGTGATGCCCCAGATGAACATGAGGTTTATATTGCAGAGTTGTCGGATATGGCAACTGGCTCACGCTCAATCTTGATTTGTCCAGAGATATGAGCCTCTGATGCCTTGAGCTTTTCCGTTGGCAGATCATCAATCGGGTTTCTGGAAACCGAGAAGCTGAAGGCCAGCAAGATCCACTTTAGGCTTGATTTTAGCCATGGTTTAAAGGCCAAGCGAAACTGGAATATCAAAGGTCAAAGGTTAGTAGGTTCAACCCCTCTACGAGCCCGATACGCATCTAATGACAACTTATAGGAGGGGCCATAGGACGCAAAGCTGTAACTCAGTCACTCACTGCGTCCCCTTTTGCATCCTATGAAGGATTCGATTTTAGGTTGGTGGAAACTCCGCGAATTAGCGCTACAAGTATCCGTCTCGATAATACCTCCTTATATTTTAGATACACAACGCCAGCCCGAAAGGGGGAAGCGGTTGCCATCAGCCGTTTAAAGAGGCCCCGGCCTTAAAGGCCTAAGCATCCTCTGATAGGGCTTCAAACTTAGTCGGCTCCACTTGATTATCTGTTTTGATACTTCCGCTCCGCGTCTCTCTCTCAGAAAAACCCGAATCTTGCCGCAGGGATTGTAATTGTTGAACATCCTACGTGGCACGACACTTGTGTGTCGTTGATTGTCTTGCAACATCTCTTGAGCGCGACCCAGTGATGTGCCTGTGGTTCGCCTCAGTCGTGCAACCCCTTCATGGAAATTACGGATTGATGATCTAAAGGAGAACATTCATGGGACTTCATAGTCATTCGGGTACTGGAAATCAGGGGCGCATATTGATCGTCGATGATGAAGCCCACGTGCGAAAGCCGATCAGGCTCATACTGCAGGCCGCGCAGTACACCGTGGTGGAGGCTGAGGATGGGGAACAAGCGATTCAGCTTCTGCAGTCCGGAGATAACCCTCTGCTCGTTGACACTATTTTATGTGACATCCGTATGCCAAAGATTAATGGGACGGAGGCCGTTCAGTATTTTCGCGACCAGTTTCCTTCCGTCCCTGTCGTGATCTTGACGGGTTATCCTGACGTTGATTTAGCAGTGTCGCTGTTGAAACAAGGCGTCGTGGACTATTTGGTCAAGCCCGTCGGGGAGGAACAACTCTTAGAAGCAATTAAGAAGTCCGTCAGTCGCCACGTCATTTTGAAGAATCAAATTGCAATATGATGAATGAATTTGCCATGTACTAAGCCCGCAGAAAATAACAATGGAATCACCGTCTGGAATCAAGCGGCCTGTCGGCCTCTACGCCTCAGCTCCGGTTTGGACCGTTCCGCCTTGTGTGCTGATCGTTGATGATGATCCGGACATCCGTCAGGCGCTCGGCGATATGTTGCACACTGAAGGGTACAGGATTCATGTGGCGGCTAGCGGGCGGGAAGCGATTGCCCAGGTTAGCGAGGTTTTTTACGGTGCCGCACTTCTGGATATTGGCTTACCAGATTTGGATGGGCATGCCGTGCTCCGGTCTATGAGGGAGTTGGATCCAACCCTGCCCGTGGTCATTCTCACGGGTCATGTCACGGAACAAAATACTATTGGTCCCTTAAATAAAGGGGCTCTGGCCTACATTACAAAGCCCTACCGCCCCGCTGAGATCAAAGCGCTCATCAGACGGGCAATCGAGGTCCGTGCTCTAGCCGTAAAAGCCGAATCCGTCGAGTTTGCTCTGACCGAAAGCCAGGAACGATTTCAGTCGGTCATTCAATCCTCTTCTGATGGAATCGTCCTAGCAGATGATGAGGGGACCCTTGTGTCCTTGAACCAGAGTGCCGAACGCATGTTCGGCCTTACCGAACCCGATACAGTGGGCAAGCCCGTCTCCCAACTCCTACCACTTCGATACCAAGACGCGTTCAAAGATGGTCTGGGACGACTTCAACGGGGTGAGTGTGTCGTGCCCAACGCGCCCATAGAGCTGTATGGACGTCGCGCCGACGGAATGGAATTCCCCGTGGAGGTGACGGTCAGCACCTGGAATTCGACTGGCCATATGTTCTTTGGTGCCATCATTCGTGACATCACGGCCCGCCGACTGACTGAGCAACGTCGCGCTGCGCAGTACGCCGTGACGCGGGTGCTCGCTGAGTCCCCCACACTTGCCCAGGCCGCGGCGAAATTGCTCCAGACGATTTGCGAAAGTCTGGGTTGGGATATCGGACTGCTTTGGGGGGTCGATGAGCAGATGGATAAGTTGCGATGTCTCGATGTCTGGCACGCTCCGGAGGTGCGCGACGATTCCGTTGGAGGCTTTAGCCGGGGGCAGCTGTTCCGGCGTGGATCGGGATTACCCGGACGTGTGTGGGCCAATGGTGAACCACTATGGGTGTGCGACGTGCAACGGGAGGAGAACTTTCCACGTGCCCCCTTCGCGGTTGCTCTCGGTTTCCATGGCGCTCTGGCCTTTCCTGTCAAGCTGCACGGACACATCTTGGGGGTATTGGAATGCTTCAGCCGTGACATCCGTCAACCGGACGAGGATTTACTTCAAATGCTAGGGGCGATTGGGAGTCAGGTCGGACAGTTCATTGAACGGACGCAGGCCCAAGCTGCGTTAGACACCGCCTATGCGAAGATGGAAGCGATCTTGGGGTCCATGCCGTGTGCCCTCCTGATTGTGAACTGCAACCTGCAGATCACCTATGCCAATCCGACGGCCTCCCGATATTTCTCTTCAGGCGGCGAGCGCGGGTCGTTATTGGACTTGTCTCTCAGAGATCTAATTGGCCCCCCCATGGCCTCGGATTCACGCCAGTTCATAGAAGAGGCCCGCGCGATGGGAAAGGGTGTCCATCCTGGACAGGAGCGGACCATCCAGATACGGGAGCGGACCTATCGGTATCGTCCGTTTCCAGTTTCAGAAGGTCCGCAGGAACAGACGCTGGTAGGCCTTGTATTGTGGGATACTACCGAGCAAAAGCAGCTCCAGGATCAGCTCATCCAGGCAGAAAAACTCGCCAGCCTAGGGACGCTCGTGTCTGGCATGGCGCATGAAGTGAATAATCCCATACAGGGCATCCTTAGCATGGCACAAATTCTCATCCAAGAACGTGACTATGAGAAAATCCAAGAATATGCTCAGGACATTGTCACGTACTCGCAACATGTCGGGCTTGTCGTGAAAGATTTTGCCGCCTATGCGAGGCCCGCGTCTCGTGACCACGAGGTGGAACTCGACATCAATGAACGGCTGCGGGAGGCGTTGAAGCTCGTCCAACGCAGCGCACGATTTGGGCACGCCACGGTGGCCACGAATTTTGGCGCTCTGCCTTTGCTACGGGGCCGACGCTCAGAAATGGATCAGGTCTTCGTGAATCTGATCACGAATGCCGTTGATGCGATGGAGGGACAAGGCTGTCTGACCCTTCTAACTACATTCACGAACGAATGTATTGAGGTGCAGATCCGTGACACTGGCTATGGCATCCCCGCCAATCTTATCAGTAAAATCTTCGATCCCTTTATGACGACGAAGGAACCTGGCAAGGGAACGGGGTTGGGTCTTAGCATAGCGTATAAGATTGTGTCGAAATACCGGGGGCACATTGGTGTAAAAAGCGAGGAAGGGAAAGGAACCACGTTCACCATTACTTTTCCTGTTCAAGCAGAGAAAACCAGCGCATGAGTGTCGAAGGGGGGATTTAAGACAGATGCTTCGTGCCAAGAGCGAGACGTCTGTCTCTGTGCCGTCAGCGGATCGCCGATACCGATGTGGCGCGTCCTAATATTCTTTGTAAAGAGGTCCTATGGGCGGCAATGCTAACGTCCTCACCTAAATGCTTATACTAGACATGAGGCAAGGCTTTAGGGTGCCCCTCTTTGGATGCTCATGCCAGTGCGATTGGTAAAAGCGTATTGTCGTTGAGGAGTCCCGCTTGCCACATGTAACTCCGGACTTTCAGCTTCTGTTCGAGTCCATTCCCGGTCTCTACCTCGTCTTGGATCTGGAATACACCATTCTCGCAGTCAGCGACAACTATCTACGGGCGACGATGACACAACGCGAACAGATTTTAGGGAGGGGCATATTTGAGGTGTTCCCGGATAACCCGGATGATCCCCAAGCAAGCGGCGTTCGAAATTTGCGAGCCTCGCTGGACCGTGTACGCCACAACGGCGTGCCGGACACGATGCCTGTGCAGAAGTATGATGTTCGAAAACCAGAGTCGTTAGGGGGGACATTTGAAGAGCGGTACTGGAGTCCTATCAACTCTCCTGTGTTCGACGGTACTCGTCAACTCATCTACATTATTCATCGCGTGGAAGATGTGACAGAATTCATCCGTCTGACACAAGCGACGACGGACCAAAGCAAACTCACCCGAGAACTTCAGGACCGCGCCGTAAAGATGGAGAGCGAAGTCTTCATGCGTTCTCGAGAGTTGGCAGAGGCGAACGCCCAGCTCGAACAGGCTCGTCAGGATCTCGAACACAGAGTAAAACAACGGACGCATGATCTGAAAACTGCCCTCACGGCCTTGCAAGAAATGGCGGCCACGTTAGAACGACGAGTCGATGAGCGTACTGCAGCCCTCCAAGCCGCGAATGAGAAACTGCAAGAGCATGATCGCTTGAAATCCTCCTTAGTGTCCATCGTCTCTCATGAGCTTCGGACGCCCATCACCTCCCTCAGGGGCTATGTCGAAAATATGCTGGACGGTTTTCCGGGGCCGCTGACCGAGAAGCAATCCTATTATCTCACGCGCATGCTGCAGAACTTAGAGCGGCTGGCTCGCATGCTGCGAGATCTTCTCGATCTGTCACGAATCGAGGGGGGGCATGCGACGTTAAATCTCGCGCCGGTCTGCCTATCTGAATTACTCGAGGACGCCGTCGAAAGCTTTCAACCGGTGGCCCGACAAAAGTCGATTACGATGAGACTGGATGTAGAGTGCGAACAGCCCGTCATACACGCGGATCGTGACAAGCTGCATCAGGTTGTCACCAATCTTTTAGACAACGCGACGAAATATAGCCCCGAAGGTGGCCGAGTCGAAATCAACATTCATGTGCGAGACGAGAGGTCTCTGCAATTGTGTGTGAAAGATTCTGGCTGTGGGATTCAACCCGAGGAGCTTGGCCACATCTTTGATCCGTTCTATCGTGGGCACGAGGCCGTCAGACTGACACAAGGAAGCGGCCTTGGTTTGACCATCACGAAACGCCTGGTTGAACTCCATAAAGGCCAAATCTGGATTGAATCGGATTCTACAACGGGTACTCGCTGTTATGTCACGTTTCCGATTCAGCAATGATTATAATGATTATATGGATTGCTCCAGTCGATCTAAGCTTGAGAAGATTTTAATGGTGATGAGAGGTCATCAATGGGAACCTGTGTAAGCGTCGACTATGTGAGCACTACAACTATGCGCCACGTCAAGAGCCTGAAACTTTAACTGAATGCCCCGTGAGGTCTTCGTATGCCACCGTCGACCGCCTCCATTCTTCTTGTAGACGATGACCCGGACATTTGCCTAGCCTTGGGAGACTTTTTGGTTCATCAGGGCTACCATATTGAGACTGCACCGAGAGGCCAGGATGCGATCGCCAAAGCGCAGACATGTCGCTTTGACGCCGCCCTCTTAGACTTGGGTTTGCCCGACATGGATGGCCTACTGGTTCTGAAGGCCTTAATTGAGAGAGATCCAGACCTCCCTATCATTATCTTGAGTGCCTTGGTAGCTGAAGAAAAAGCCTCGGAGGCGCTTCGGCGGGGCGCGTTCGCTTACCTGCGCAAACCTTACAATAGAGAAGAGGTACAGGCGACTCTTGTCCGTGCGATTGGGATCAAAGCATTGACGACTCAGGCACAGGCTGTGGAACGGGCTCTAAGCAGAAGTGAAGAGCGTTTTCAGTCCGTTGTCCAGGTTGCTCTCGATGCCATTGTCGTCACAGATAGTGAGGGCCATCTTCTCTCGTGGAATCAAGCAGCCCATGATCTCTTTGGATACTCGGAAACGGAAGCCATGGGGAAGCCGTTGACATTTCTTTTGCCGGAACGCTACCACGCGGCCAGTCGCAAATGGTTGGGCGAAGCGGAGCCTCCCGATCAACTCCTTCTGGAGGAGCGTCGGCGCGAGATCCATTGTCGTAAGAAATCGGGCGCAGAATTTCCCGCGGAACTCACCATTGGGCCTTGGAAGACGGAAGAGGGCATCTTTTCTAGCTGTATTGTGCGGGACCTCACGGAACGCAAGCGCTCCGAGCAAGTCCAATCGCAACTGGCCGCCATCGTCGAGTCTTCGAATGACCCGATCATTAGCAATTCGCTGGACGGGACGATTGTTACCTGGAATGCAGCCGCTGAACGGCTGTATGGATATACGGCGGAGGAGGCAAAAGGTAGTCCCATTGCCATATTGGCGCCGGCCGATCGCGCAGACGAAGTTCCACGTATGTTGGCACGCTTACGGGCCGGCGAAATCGTCCAGGCCTATGAGACGGTGCGTCGGAGAAAAGATGGGACCTTTGTGGATGTGTCGTTGACGCTTTCGCCTATCAGGAATGCACGCGGAGAGGTTACAGGCATGTCAGGTATCGTGCGCGATATTACTGAACGCAAGCGTGCGGAGGCCCTGCTCCGGCGTCAGCAGATCGAGCAGCAAGTCTTGCTCGATCTCATCCCTGCCATGGTCTGGTACAAAGATGATCAGAACCGGATCCTGCGAGCGAACCGACGTGCTGCGGAATCCATTGGTCGCAGCGTAGCCGAGATTGAAGGTCAGTCCACCTATGCTCTGTATCCTGAAGAGGCGGAGAAGTATTATCAAGATGATGTCTCTGTCCTTCAGTCCGGACAGCCCAAGCTCGGGATCGTGGAATTGCTCACGACAGACTCCGCAGCCAAACGTTGGGTACAGACGGACAAGGTGCCGTACCGAGATGAGGACGGTCGTATCATGGGGGTCCTAGTGTTTGCCCAAGATATTACAGAGAGAAAGCGCGCCGAGGAGCAGTTAGCCCGCTATCGGCAGATCTTCACTCATTCCATTAATGGCATTAGCATCCTCGATCTCGAGGGACGCTACCTCGAACAAAACGCAGCCCATGCCGCATTGATGGGCTATAGCGATGAAGACCTTTCTGGGCAGACTCCCGCCATCCACCTTGGTGAAGCACTGTTCACCAAGCTTTTTCAAACGGTGAAAGCACATGGTTCCTACGACGGGGTGGTCTTTAGTCATACAAAAACCGGACAATTGAAAAAAATTGCGCTGTCGGCTTTCACCATTAAAGACAGTGATGGCAGCCCTGTCTGTTACGTCGGAATTAAGCGAGAAGTCTAAGCGTAATAGCGAAGGCTGAGTCTCACGCTCCATACCTTCTTGGCTGAATGGAGCGTTCGTTCTTCTCATAGGGTTTGCATAGCATTCCTGGCGTGTGTGGCACATTTAACCGCAATGGAGGCACTGGATAGAGAGCCTGATGACGATGGTCTTAGCGGGTGCCGGCTCCCAGATAATAGGTTTTATTGCGGAATCCGAATGGGAGGAGTTAAATAAGTCTCAAATCCTTCCCCGCAACCAAACTAAATTAGAATATTGGTTATCAAGGGGCGGGGAGAATATCCTGAGCCCCTTTTAAGTTTTATCTGACTCTTATCTCACTTCTCCGATAGGCCATGCCGACGGTTGCCGTGTACTACGGTATACTTTTCATGATTCAACGTCCTTACTCTGCACAAGAATATGTGGCGGTGTTCTGATGTGTTCATACCTCTTGCCGAAAATCATGAAGCGGTGCGTGTGGGGTTCGTCCTCGACACCTGTCGTAGGTGACGCTGCGTTCTCGTATCGGGTATTCCACGCGGTGGCGATCATAGAGACAATGAGTAAGGGAATAAACACATGCAACAAAAGCGGCAGCTAGACTATAGCCGCATTGCCAGCGAACTATTTCGTTGCAAGCGCGTGGCGATCGTAGGAAATCAAGGTGCTGGTAAAACAACTTTAGGAAAACGGCTTGGCGATATACTTCAGTTGGACTATGTCCTGCTGATAAAGCTTCCAGGCCAACAACAAGCTATTCGCGAGCGTATGGCACGTAAGGAACGTTGGGTCATTGATGGTGACTTCGGCGTACTGGATCTTTCGGATCGAATCATTTACTTGGATTTTCCTGTAACACTCTGTCTTTGGCGTGCGGTGAAACGCGCCTATGGACATATCCGGCTTTGGTCATTCACTTCGCCACGGGTGGTTTTACAGGTCCCGGCGAAAACCGTACAGCTCTTTAGGGATCTGGGCGTCATCTATAAGACTTCCCATGATTCTTATCCCGGAGCGGATTCGCCGAACTGGATGCCGGATGCACATACGATCACTCTTACTTCACCAAGCAGGTGAATGCTCTCCTCGAGGCTCTCAACTCTCGAAAGGAGATTGAGAGTACGAGTGCCGACGCGATAACCCGCTAGCTTTGCTAGCGACGTTCGATACCTTCTTTCTGTTTGCATTTGATCACAGCGAGTCGCAAAAATATGATCGGCACGGCCTGCGAATTCAGCTCAGGCCAAGACGACTGGAATGATTTCGCTTGAGTGACACCAATACCTATCGGAAGGAGGAATCATGCGCAAACTGTTTCTGATCGCGATGACGCTCGGACTGTTTTCCTGTCAGAGTGCACCGGAGTCGCAACTCTGGAAGCAAAGTGGGAAAACCGATCAGCAAGGTCAGGAGGATTATGGGCATTGCGAAAAGGTTGCGATGCAGGAGGCGAATGGGATGCGGAGCACCGATGTCTTCAAAGAAGATGCGATCAAAGAGCAGTGCATGCGTCGGTTGGGCTATGCGAAGGGTTCGACTCAATAGTCACTGCTGATCATTCCGACCACATGAACGTCTCGCCTCGAACGAATTCATGACGAACATTGCCTTCACCACTCTTGTCATTCTTGTCTTCTCGTTCCCCGGCTATGTGCTCCGTGCGAGCTATTATGCGGGTAAGTTTACGCGGCAGGCATTATCGCTCAATTGGACGGACGATATTCCCGCCGCGATCCTCTTTTCCCTTCCTCTGCATCTCGTCGTCTTGAGTCTTTTCGAAGGGCTGCAGCATGTTGGGTTGGTTCAGAGCACGCTCAGTTTCGAGGTGATCTTTCGGGTCATGTCCGGCGAATACGGTGATAAGTTTTCATCTACGATTGAAAATATCTATGCGAATGCTCGGTATCTGATGGTGTATTATGTTGCGGTCTTAACATTAGCGACCGCGACGGGATATGTGTTTCGGAAAATCGTATGGAATTGGAAATGGGATGTTCGCTATCCGTGGCTCTTCCGGTATAAAAATGAGTGGCTCTATACCTTGTTCGGGCGCGATGTGCCTATCCCCGAGGGGCCAGAATACGACGGATCGAAAGTCTATGTGCGGTTGGAGGCGTTGACGAAAATTCCTCTGGAGGATGGGGACGGACGGGCGCGGCTTTACCGCGGAATTGTCGAAGCTTTTACGACGGAAGAGGACGGGGCGCTACGGGATATTCTCTTAACCGAGGTGGAGCGGGGAAAATTTCGGAAGGAGCCGGCCAGGGATCGGGAGTTTTACTGGAAGGCGGTCACTCCGGGAGACTTAATGGTGCTGAAGTATTCGGAACTGCAAAATATCAATATTACCTATCTGCTGGAGCTTCCTCAGTCTTCTCCGTTAGAGAAAACGGCCGAGACACAATCTTTCCGCTCCGCGTAATCTCGACCATTTTTCGTTCGTGCTTCTTGATGTCCTCGATGCCTTTTTGAATCTCCTGCATCATGGCGCTGTACATTCCCATCTGAGCCTCCCGACTATTGAGCGCGGCGCGTCTTCTCCTGACAGAGTAGCACAAGAATAGGCGGAGTGCTACGCCGGACTGCCGGGGAGGACCTTATAACGGCCGGTGTACGTCTCGCCGGGTGACAGCACTCGCAATCCCCAGTCGGGATGGTTGAAGGCATCCGTCGAACAGGTCATGGGTTCGATGGCCAATGCCCGCCTTGGCGAACTTGCAATCGCGTCGCCCGTATTGACGACAAGGGCCGTAAAGGCCCTGTCCATTCCGATGGCGATGGTTCGTCCAGTCTTGGGATTTCGGAGAGAGGCCCGGCAGCTCCCGTCCTGGTCCGGCTGTAAGCGCATATAACAGTGGTTGAAGCGCGTCTGTCCGATCCGTCGAAACTCGCGGCAATCCCATGGGCTGTCTTGAACCGGCAGCAATCTTCCGGTCGGGATCAAGGTCTCGCCGAATCCAGATAGTGCGTGCCCGGAATCCGCACCTCGGCCTCATCGATTGTCACGGTGCCGACGGTAAAATACGGATGGAATCCCATTCCGACCGGTGCGTGTGCGGTCCCGGCGTTCCGTAGGTTAAATTGGCAAAATAGCCCCACTGGTCGAGAGAATAAGAAAGTTGAAGCTCGAGAGAAAAGGGATAGCCACGGGTCGCGTATGTATCGCGATAGATGGTCACCGTTAATAACACGCTCGAGGGGGTGACTTCCGCAATGTTCCACAAAAGGGACCGGACAAACCCGTGGATGGCGTTGGGCCCTTCCTTATCGTTAATCCAGTTGAAAGGTCTGGCCGTCAAAGAGATAGCGGCCATGTGCGATCCTGCCGGGAAAAGGACACAGGACATCGCCTTGCCCGCCTTTCTTGTTGGCTGATCCCGAATAGTCCTAGTCCCAGACGGTATTGACTTCTCGATTGTCTTCCAGGAGGAAGTATCGGCGAAGCGAGACCCCGAACGGCGATACGACGGCGCGTTGCGAGCCGAACGCCAACGTGATTTCAGTCTCGGCTGTCACCGGGACATTACCTGCGTTCGCTATACCCATGCTCGACCCACTTTTCCAATTGTTTGATGCGCCGCTTCAGCTGATCCAGACTCGCGTTTTCAATGCGGCTTCCCGTGCGGCGCACGAGTTCCAAATTGATGCGCCGGTGTTCGACGCCCGATCGTTGCGCCACCTGAATGACGAGGCCTTTGTGAGTTTGGCGCATCTGCTCTTTGCGTTCGTGTAGCGGCAGGGCATCGGATTGATGTTTCGCCGGGGCGTCGGACAGCGTCGCGGGCTCTTCGTCATCGCCAATGCGGCCATGAGCCAGTGCGACTCCGCGCAGTGGAATAAAGGTCTCGTTTTCGTTCGGCCGCACGTCGAATAGGGTTCGCGGTTCGGCATGAGCCGACTCGACCAGCACGTGGTCTCGCTCCGCCTTGATCGCCTCCGCATATTCCACGAGCCGGGGATCGCGGGGCAGGTAGAGATAAGCCCGTTGGGAGGAGGGTAAATCGCTTTGCATGCGAACGAACCGTCCCACCACCTGGCGAAAATACATTTCGGTTTGGACGTTTGTCGCGTAAACCCCCACCCGCAGGCGGGGAATATCGACGCCCTCGGACACCATGTTTACGGCGATCAACCAACGATCTTTACTCGTGGCAAAACGTTCGATGATCTTGGTCGACTGCGGATCGTCGGAGATCGCGACACGGGGCGCCGTGCCGCTCATGTCTTTCACGTGTGCGGCGAGATGGCGCGCATGGTCTTGATCCATCGCAATGATCAGTCCGCCTGCCGCGGGATGACTCTGCTTTCTCAAATTGAGTAACTCGGCGTCGGCGTCTTTGATGACCGAGTTCACCCATTCGTCGTGCATGAGCGCGGTTTTGAGCCGTTCCTGCTGCTTGCGGCGGCCCAGTTGATCGGCAAACTTGGCCGTGATTTCTTTTCCGCGCGACACCCAGCTTAGATCGCCCTCGTACGTGGGAAAGACGATCGGACGGCAGACCTTTTCGGCGAGCGCCTCGCGATAGCCGTAACTGAAGTCCGGAATACTTTGGTCCTGATCATAGGTCACGAAGGGAATGGGATTGTTGTCGGTGCGAAAAGGCGTGCCGGACAGCGCGAGTCGTTTCACGGCGTAGCCAAACGCCTCGCGCAAGGCGTCTCCCCAATCCTTCCCGTCCCCGGCGTGGTGGAGTTCGTCGAAAATGGCGAGCGTGGGCGATTGCCGGCAAGCCAGCCGATAGATCTGGGGAGCGAGACACACTTGTTGATACGTGACGACGCACCCGTGGTAATCCCGGCTCTCCTTGGCTTGGTCGTTCGTGAGAAAGGGGTCCAAGTGTAGCCCTGCATCATGAGCGGCACGCGCCCATTGCTGCCGAAGGTGATTCGTGGGGCAGATCACGACGAGGCGGGCGGCAACTTTTCGGAACAGCAGATCGTGCGCGAGCCGAAGTGCGAGGCGTGTTTTGCCTGCGCCTGGAGTCGCCATGGCCAGGAAGTCGGGTCGGCTTTCCAGAGACATTTGCTCGAAGGCGCGTTGTTGCCATCCGCGCAACGTAATATTCCAGGATTGAAGTGGCGACGTCATGGGAGATGCGAGGGATCGTGGCATTGAAAAAAGTAAGAATTATCGAAAGGCAGGCATAAACCCACAATCAGAATAGATACGTAAGATCATATAGGCCATTCAAGTGCCCTTCTGTCTGATTGCTCTATCGCTGACCCAGGTTAGACTGAGCAGATTACCCGGAGGTGTCTGATGAATCCAGCCTATTCGTCCTCGCCATCCCCGTCGGGGCGCATTTTGATCATTGACGACGATGACGTGTTGCTCTCGGCCTTACCATGGCCCATCAAGCGGCGTGTGGCGAATGTCGCGATTGATACCGCCGATACACCGGAAGAGGCGCTTCGCCATGTCTATTCCACCGATTACGAGGTCATCATCAGCGATATCAAGATGCCTCGTATGGATGGCGTCACCCTCCTGCGCAAGCTGCGGGCCATTCAACCCGAAACTCCGGTCATTCTTTTTACGGCTTGCGGAGAAGAGGAACTGCGGCGGGAAGCCAATTCCGCAGGAGCGTTTGCGTTTGTCACCAAACCACTCGATCTTCCATTCCTGGTCGAACTAATCAAAAAAGCCTTATGTGAGCGCCGGCTCGAGAATCAACGCGCTGAGCGTCCGGTCTAGAAATCCAGCCTGGCTTCAGTTCGCTCCGCTAGGCTATCGCGTCGGGCTCATCCGGCGGCGCAAGAGGTCCGGCCCATTCTCCGCCAATCACCTTCACGTCATCGAACGAGCCATCGGGCCACTGAAAGTATCCCGCCTCGTCCACTTCGACAATAATCGGGAACGGATCGCGATAGGTTCCGCGGTGCCAATACCACCCCGGAGTGGCCGGCTTCTCGTCGCTCCATACGGAGCGTTTCGTCAGATGGTGAATGTGTCGTTCTGCCATGGGTCCGTCTCTCCGTCTCATCCATGCATGACCCAACAGTATACAAGTGACACGAAAAAGAGAAGAGGGTTGAAAGCCGAAATAGAATTGTTTTCTCTCAGTTAGGGGCGAATGGGAATAGTTAGGTAATCATCCGACAAGCGTGGAAGAGGTGACGGACAATCCTAAAGGTCTTTCCCTGATGGTGGCATATCCTCTATCATCGTATGAATGCCATCCAGCCTGGGAGAGTTCCGTAAGAATGTTGCGAAACGGACGATTCACTGTGCAAAGGCGAAGACAGGTGTAGGATGCATTTTGTTTGTCATTGGATTCGGGATATTGTGGTGGAATCCGGTGCTAGCCCGCGTGTCCATTAACCCCCAGCTATATGATCTGAGTTTTTCCAAGGCCCTGCTCGCTTTTCATGAAGGTCAGTATGAGGCCACGGCTTTTCTCCGGGATGCATTGGAGGCGAAGCCCGGAGACCCGGATGCCAGCTACTATCTGGGCCAGGCATTGATCCGCGCGCAGCACTACCAGGAGGCGGAGGAGATTTACCGTCGCCTCACCGACGCCGAGCCTTCTTCGGGACGAGCTCGCGTGGGGCTGGCGATGGCACAGTACTATCAAGAACGGTATCAAGACGCGTTATCGAATCTGATGACGGCGCGCACGCAGGCGCCGAGCGATCCGTTGGCCTATTATTTTGAAGGGCTCGTCTACATTCGATTGAATCTGTATGAACGCGCCGATGCGCCGCTGACGAAGGCGCTTGAACTCGATGCTGACTTCGCCTCCCCAGTTCGTTACCAACGAGGGATCGCGTACTATCAACTGGGGCGATACGAACAGGCGCGTGCGGAGTTTGAGGCCGTGATAGCCGCGGAGGCCGATTCGGATTTAGCGCAGGGGGCACGGACGTACCTCGCGCAACTCCGAGATGGCGTGTCGGGAGCCGACCGGAGACGAATGGACCCGACGCTCCCACGACCTCCCCTTTCTGGGAGGACACAAAAAGCGTGGGATCTGACCTTCAGCGTGAGCCCGCAGTACGACTCGAACGTCGTCGTCCTGCCGTTAGGCATTCAGCCGCCGGGTGGATCGAGCGGTATTTCGCAGAAAAGTGATTATCGGACGGTCTTCACCGGACGGGGAGAGTATCGTCCCCTGCAGACGGATATGTGGACGGTCGGCGCCGCATATGGGTTTTATCAGAGCTTTCATCGCACGCTGAGTGGGTTCGACGTGCAAGATCACACGCCCTCGGTCTATCTGCAGCACCAATACGGCCGCGTTCAGTCACAGGTGGATTATCTGTTCGATTACGTGACGGTGGGTCGAGATCCGTTTCTCGTCTCGAATGCGGTACGCCCCGTGATCTCGGTCCGCGAGGGCGACCATTGGTTTACCCAGGTACAGATGGGCTATCAAAACAAAGATTTTAAAAGCGACCGGTTTGCCCTGAACTCGTTTCGTGATGGAAAAAACTGGCTCGTCGGTATCTCGGAGCTGTATTATTTTGCGGAGCATGCGGGTGTCGCACGTATCGGTTATCTCTACGACACGGATCGAACCGGCGGCGGATCTCCGTCTGTCGCCTTTGCGCCTTCGAACGCGGACTGGGCGTACACCGGCCATCGCGTGTCGACGGGCCTTCGTGTCCCCCCCATCTGGACACTGACACCGGACTTTACGTTCGATTATTATCGGCAGAACTATGACAATCCCAATTTCTTTTCGACAGACCCGACTAACCCTGCCCTAGGTGGGCGAACGGTCCGGCGCGATGATATTTATATGGTCACGGCGGGTCTAAGTCGTCTGTTCACTCAACATCTGTTCCTGGGTGTGCAATACAGCTACACGCGCGATAAGGCCAACATTTCTCTCTTCAACTACGAGCGGATGGTGTATTCCATCACGTTGAGCGGCAGTTTTTAATCGGATGTTCATGTTGATGGGGACAGAGACGTATTGAAGATGAAGCCGACTCTTTTCGTCATCGTACAGGCCTTGGTCTGGAGTGCGTTGCTTGGTCCGGTGAATGCGGCGCCGGCTGCGACAACCAAGTCAACCAGTTCTATGCGTGTCCTGACAGCGTGTGATCCGACGCAGGGCCAGGAGAAGTATGGTTGTTATGAAGAGAGCCTGCTTCACGTTGTAAGGACTTCTGGGGTGGCGACTGCGATGGACATGCTGTTGGTCCTGGGAGCATTTGATGAAGAGGTGCAGCGCGAAGGCCATGTCTATGCGCATGCCATCGGGATCAACGCGTTTCAATCTGATCCCGATGTTGCCAAGACATTTGCGCGTTGCACGGAATTATTCCAGTCCGGGTGTTACCACGGTGTGATCCAAGCATATCTCGATCAGGAACTCGGGCCTTCGTTGGCCGACGACTCGGGACGCCTCAATGATTTGTGTCAAGCTTATCGCAAGGAATCGGCCAGCCGGTGGTTACTGTTCCAGTGCGTGCATGCGCTTGGTCATGGGCTCACGAGTGTATACGCGCATGACCTTCCCCGCGCCCTTCAAGGATGCGATCGGCTTGTCGAAGATTGGGATCGCCATAGCTGTTACGGCGGGGCCTTCATGGAGAATGTCGTCCATGCGACGCATCCTCATCATCCGTCTCCTCACGCGAACCATAGCTCCACGACTGGGTCGTCTCACCGTCCGCCTTCCGATTTTGTGCCCATTAAAGCGGCCGATCCGCTTCATCCCTGTTCTATGCTCGATGAGCGATATCAGACGGACTGTTACATGATGCAAACATCCGTCATCCTCCATCTGAATCATGGCGACATGGCCGATGCCGCGCGGACCTGCGATCGTGCGCCTACTGATATGCGCGCCTTGTGCTATCAAAGCTTGGGGCGCGATATCAGCGCCTACAGTTTACAGAAACCGAGCGAAGCCATCCGAATGTGTTCGTTGGGCCATCCGGATTATCAACCATGGTGTTATGTCGGATTGGTCAAGAACTTCATCGACGTTACTTCCAAAGCCGAAAGCGGATTAAATTTCTGTCCCCAGGTCCCCGGGCAGGCCAATCGCATGAAATGCTATGAGGCCGTCGGCGAAGAGATCTGGGCGCTGACAGCGAACGACACGCACCGCGACGCGCTCTGCGGAAAGACCGAAGGGGATGCAAACGACGCTTGCCGGTATGGCGCCCGCTTGAGGCCCGAGCGTCCCGGCGGTGTCCCGATCACACGTCCATAATCGATTTGAGTTGGGAGATGCTATGAAAACCATCATGTATCGCGCGTTCCTTGGGTGTGCCCTGTTTGCGAGTCTGCTGTCCACCGTGTCTTGTGCGAACCGCACCCGATATCTCACAGTCCGGCCTCCGCACGCGCTTCCCACCGAAGGGCAGGCGTTGCCCTTAAAGGTGGCGTTGGTCCTTCCTGATGCGGTTAGAAACGCGACGGATCAAGAAGAAATTAGTTGTCCCTTCGGCACGACGACCTTCGTCTTTCAGACCGGGCCGGGTTTTGAAAAGGGCGCGCTGCAGGCTTTGTCGCAAGCGTTCACGAAGGTCGAAGTCGTGAAAGAAAAAAAACCGGGCCATTTCGATCTATTCATCGAGCCTGCCGCGCCGGATATTGAACTGCAAGGCCACTGCAATATGTTCGTCACCGAAAAGGCTACCCTGGACGCGAAGGCAACCGTCACGGTGCGGGTGACCGATCGAAACGATCAGCCATTTCTCGACGGAACGTTCGCTTCAAGCCAGCATACCGAGGAAAAAGTCTTGGACGTGGTGGGGAAAGCGCTGGCCGATTTGCTTCAAGTGATGGCGCAAGGGTTGATGACGACGTCGAAGTTGCAAATATACGCCGGCGTCCCGCCCAGCCAAGAGCCTGTGGCCCCTGCTCCCCCGCCCGCTCCCGTTGCGTCTGTAGCGCCATCTCTTGCTGTCCCTCCGCCTGCGCCGCCGCCGGCACCTGTTGCTGCACTGCCTGTTGTTCCGCTTGTTCCGCCGTCTGCTTCCGCCGCGGCCGTGGCTCCCCAGGCGGGCAAAATGGATGCGGCGATACCGGCCGAAGCGCCGAAACGTGGGCCCGTTACCATTCCCAAGTTGGAAGAGGCCCCGCAGGATCCCAGCCGCGTTATCGTCACCGGCGCGGGGTTTTCTGTCGGATTTGGATATGTGGTGACGGCCTATCATCTGGTAGCGGGGATGTCCTATGCCACCGTCTATGAGCAGGACCGAGCGATCCCTGCGTCGCTGGTGTTGCGTGATCGCCTCAGCGATCTCGCGCTGCTCAAGGTCGATGAAGGGTCGGATGGACAAACGCTTCCAGGCCTGCGGCTCGGCGATGTGACTAAAGTCAGGATAGGCGAGCGGGTGTGGGTCTGCGATCTGTTTGCGATGGGTGGCGGAATGGAAAAGGCTATCTGGAAAGAAGGTCGCCTACGGCCCTTGCCAGGGAATGGCCCGGCTGATCCTCGCATCTTGTCATTGGCGCTGACGACACCGTTTCAACACAGTGGAGGGCCTGTCCTGAATGAACAGGGAGAGGCTATCGGCCTGATGCTGGCGCCTGCCGATGCCGACCGCCTCTTTTCGAATCTCGCCCCATTTTCTTCCGACACCGGCATCGCTATTAAGATTCAGTATGCCAAGTGGCTCCTATCCATGTTGCCGGAATCGGAATTTGTCTTGCCGGCATCCGGGACGCGATCGCTTCCGGTATCGACCATGATTGAAAATGCCAAGCCGCAGGTGGTGGTCATCAAAGCCGCGGCAAAATGATGGGCTATCGGATAATGTCGATGTCTTGGGCGTTGACCGATTGGTAGGCCTGGATGAATTTTCGAAGATACTCGTGGGCGGTGGATCGGAGGGTCCCCACATTCAGCGGACTCATCGCTCCCGCCGCATGCACCCACCAGGTTGGGGCGAAGATCGAGATGGAGGGATAGCGAGTCAGCGTCACGGTTTGATTAAGGCTGATTTCCAATCCATACGAGTAGATGAGATCGGTTCGAAGCAGACTCATTCGCACATAGAGGTAGGGCAACCCCGGCTGATCCAACCGCTCCTTGTTTCGGAACACTCGAATCCCGGCTTGGGCCAGTTGCGATTCGATGTCGTTCTTTAGCGCTGTACTGGAGAATCCTTCCAGGTCGAACGATTCGACAACGACCTCCACGCCGGTGAGATCGCGGAGCGTGTCGCGTTTACCTTCGCCATACAGAATGCCGTTCGCGCCGATTTGCGCAGCGGTAAGGGTCGGCATACAGAGGAATAGGCCTATACCCACAGAGATCAACAATGCCCGCGAGAAAAAAATCTTATTCTCCTCCCGGCTTGAATCGGTCTTGCCGCTCAAATCTCTAGATATCCTAGGCAACGTCTGGTGCGTCTCGGTGGCGATATCTGTACGATGAAAATCTGAAGCAGGCTATCGGAGTTTAGGGGATTTACTGTCGTCCCTTCGGGCGGCATCCCTCAGGATTCAACCGACGCACGTCCACGAAGGCCAGCCATGATATCGTGTAAAGGCAAAGTGTGGACATCATGACTCGACACGACTATATCAGAATTGCGCGTCTCCTCGCGAATACCCTGGATCGCAGCATCGTGATTCCAGGTACCGATATTCGTCTCGGCCTGGACCCGCTGATCGGCCTGATCCCAGGCGTGGGGGACGCCATAGCGAGTTTGGCAGGATCGATGATCTTATTCCTGGCTGCTCAGGTGCAAGTTCCCAAGATCGTGCTCATTCGCATGAGTCTGAATGTAGCCATCAATGGGTTGCTCGGATCGATACCTCTGATCGGGGATCTGTTTTCCGTGTGGTTTCAAAGTAACGTGAGAAATGTCGAGTTGCTGGAACGTCACGGCGGGGAACGGCGCGCATCGACAGTGTGGGACTGGCTGTTCGTGATAGGATTGTTTGCCGCCCTCATCGGCGTGTTTGTCGCCGCCGTGGCGGGGGTCATTTGGTTGGTAGAAGTGGTCCGCCGATCACTTCAATAGTCCTTCCTGCTTTCAACCGGCTTGCCGCTCGCCCTGTCTCTTACTGCCTTGAGCCCGTTTGACTTGATCAAACTGTTCTTGCAACAGTTGGAGCTCTTCTTCGGTGCACGTTTCGAGGGCAATGAGGTTATTGCGGGCGCCCTTGACCTTGTGGATGAGTTCATCGAGCTTCAGGTGAATGGCCTTGGCATCACGGTTCTGGGTATTTTGTATCAAGAATACGATAAAGAACGTGATGATCGTTGTGAGCGTGTTGATCACCAACTGCCAGGCATTCGAGTAACGAAACGTAGCGCCTAGCACGACCCATCCGAGGATCATGAAGACTGCAGCGACAAACGCCCAAGGAGATCCGACGACTGCCGCTGAATGCCGCGCAAAGGTATTGAAGAGATCAGTCCAGCTTCGAAGTCCCATGCCGCTCTCCTTCTAGATAGTGATTCAACAGTATGTTCTAGCAATCCTCATTCCTAAAGTGGAGATACACGGGCTGCTTCTACCAGCTTCCGAGCTTTTGGACTGAATAGTCCTCAAGATTACGAGAGAGCATGGGGTCGTTGTCCTGTGAATTATCGTGATGGCGCAGGAGACGGCACAGGCGCCGGTGGGATAGGATCAGCCTTTGGAGGAGGAATGGGCGCCGGGGGAAGTGGGTCAGGCACCGGAGCGGGAAGAGGGGCGGGAGGAATAGGACGCGGTTGAGCCATCACCCACGCAGGCGTCATATGTCCCAATAGACTCAGCCAAAGCGTTGCTATTACGATAGTCATACGCATAAATCCTCCACGCCTCCTCTTAGGTTACGATCCATTGATATTGGTCCGCTCACAGTAATTACGTACTTCAAGGATTTCGAGTTAAGTTATATCAAAGTATCGTCATCATGGCATGGATTGCCAGGCCGATCAAACCTCAGACAGCGTCGAGTCAATAGGATAGCGTTTCCTCGTTGGGTCATCCCAATCCGGGGATCTACGCTGCCGTGGAGAATGGGCATGGATCTCGAAAGTCGTTTCGGACTCACTTGATGGCGTCTTTACAATTCCATCTTGTCCTGAGCGGGACAGTCCGTTCCGCGGACCACGCTTGGCTCGTGAAGATTGCTGAATGCAGCGGTCTTTGTTACTCTCGCAGGCATTATTGTGAGGCCATTGCGGAGGGACGGGATGGCTGAACGATTGTTTGATCGACCTTCAAAGAAACCCAAGCGCCGTTCGGCGAAGGCTGGATTGCCGCCGGGAACGCTGGTCTACATCGGTGAACACAAGACCGACCATGTGCGGCTGTCGCTGATTCAATACCGCGACGGATTTTTTATTCAGCAAGAGCTGAGCAGCGTCGATGAATTTCTTTCACGTTATCGGTCCTCAGAGGCGGGAACGATCACATGGCTCGATGTGGGCGGCCTGCACGATGTGAAGATCATCGAGCAAATCGGAAATGCCTTTCATCTGCACCCCTTATTGCTCGAAGACATCGTCAATACAGAACAGCGGCCGAAGCGTGAGGACTTCGGTAAGTATCTTTACGTCGTGCTCAAAATGTTATGCCCTGACGCGCCGCACGCGCAGGTGTTGGCGGAGCAGGTGAGTATTGTGTTGGGCGAACGCCTCCTCCTCTCCTTTCAGGAAAATGGCACGGATGTGTGGGGCCCGATCCGGGAGCGTCTTCGAACGGGCAAAGGCCGCATTGCCACCGCCGGGTCCGATTATCTGCTGTACTCGCTCGTGGATGCGGTCGTGGATAATTATTTTGCGGTCCTGGAATTTATGGGGGAACGACTTGCGCAGGTCGAAGATCGGCTGCTGATCTCACCACAACCGGATGCTCTGCGAGAACTGCATATGCTGAAGCGGGAGTTGCTCTCTGTGCGGAAAGTCACCTGGCCGTTGCGGGAAGTCTTAAGCGGATTGGAGCGGGGCGATTCCACGCTCATCGCGGCCCCCACGCGTATTTATATGCGGGACGTCTACGATCACTCGATACAAGTGATCGACACGCTGGAAATGCAGCGCGAAACCATGGCCGAAATGTTGGACGTCTATCTGTCGAGCGCGAGCAATCGCATGACCGGCGTTATGAAGGTGCTGACGATCATTACGACGATCTTTATGCCGCTTTCATTTATCGCCAGTGTATACGGGATGAATTTCCACACGATGCCCGGTCTGGAATCACCGTGGGGCTTTCCCCTGGCCCTGTCGGTGATGGTCGGCATCGGCCTACTGATGGTTTTCCTCTTTCGAAAAAAACAGTGGATCTAAAAGACAACGCGCACCACTCCAACTGAGTCATCGCCGCCTCCATCCTTTCATCACATCTTTCCTCATGGTGTCTATCTCCTTGAGCTGACCATGCGCCCTGCGCGCGCGAGTTCTCTGAGGTTGAGGCTCGGAGTTTGCTTTGCTTTGTGAAAGACGTCATTTAAGTGAGGAACACCAGACGAACAAAAGTCTGTTTCGAGCGGGAGCCATGTGCATGGTGCTGGCTGGCTGGGACTGTGCCTTCGGCATATGCCGCCGATGGCGGATACATTTTCGATGATGTCGATGTGAAGCTGTTCTCTATCGAGGAGGGCCACGTGGTTTGATCCAAAGGATGGGAGCGCGCGCTGTTTCGGCGGCGGACAGGTGCGGATCTATCCGTTGAATGGCTCGCATTCGAAGGCTCGGCGGATTATCGGCGCACGGACTTTGGCGACACCCGAGTCCATACCTATCCGGTGCAAGTCTCCGCATTGCTCTATCTGTTGCCGGGGAAAACGGCTGAACCCATTTATTCTCGACGACGGCTGGTACTACACGACGGTAAAAGGGCCGGGGGATTCGACGATACGCAAAAGATTCGGTGGACACGTTGGGCCGCTCGCCTTTCTCCGCGTTTGTTTTGTTACAATGGCCCATGCAAATTGTCTTGTACCTTGTGATTGGCCTCTTGTGTGTCACTCTTCCCTTGTCTGCCGCTGCGCTGACGACATCGGATTCGACGAAGCACCTTTACGATCGCGTGATGGAAGAATTTCAGCATCGTGATTACGACGCCGCTCTGGCCGGCTTTCGATTATTTATGGAACTGCATGGCGACAGTCCGCTGGCATCGAGTGCGCAATATTGGATCGGGGAGTGCGAATTTCGATTGGGCCGATTTCAGGAGGCCGTGGGTTCCTTTGAGCAGGTGATGGCTCGTTATCCACGCAGTCCGAAAGTTCCGTCTGCGACCCTCAAGAAAGCAATGGCGTATGACAAGTTGCGCATGAAGAATGAGGCACGGATTCTATTCGAGCGAGTGATCGTGCAGTTTCCGCATTCGACGGAAGCCGAAGCGGCGAAGAAAGCCTTAAGAGAGTAGCAATCCGAGGAGTCACGTGACCGATTATTCTGCCGACTCGATGTCCAGGGCGGAAGCCAATTCAGCGATCGAATAGGATCGATCGATCGGAAGGCGCAAGAGTTCGATTCCCGCCGCGTGAAGCGTTTTTCCCACCAATTGGTTGCGCATGTGACGTGCATCGGAAGGGGATGAGTCTTCCATCTCTATCACTTTGACGACCGCCAACGTTCCGGGGTGTACGAGCACGAAGTCTACTCGCTTCAGCGCAATCTGCCCAAGGAAGTCGAGCCGTAACTGTGGTTGCTCGGCCGAGACGTCGATCAGGGCCCATACCGGGACTTGGGCAAACAGAAGATACTCATCTTGCACGGCGAGGCGAAGGACGTTGTAGAAAGCGGCCTCGCTTTTGGACATAAAGGGCTGGGCGGTCACGGTAAGACCCGGCGGGATCGAGGTCAAGCGAGTCGCCTTCCGCGCAGACAGTTTCGTCAGCAGAATCGTGGTCCACCACAGCAAAAGCACGAGCAGCAGGCCCCCACACGCCAGGGCGATCGGGACCATATTCTCCGTCATCAGTGCTACGACTGTTTCCATGTCCATCGTCCCGGTACGATCTGGCCTTGCACGACGGGATGGGAGGCGCCTGTAACGGAAGGCACATTCGTACACTCGCCCTTGATCGTGTGATAGGCCAGTAGTGCAAATGCGATCGCTTCGAAGCTTTTACTCTCCCACCCCACATCCTCGAATCGTTTCACCGGCGTCGGCTCGAAGACGGCCGTCAGATCGCCCATCACGCTGCGGTTCAAGGCGCCGCCGCCGCCTACGATAACTTCATCGATCGGGCCTGCTAACCACTGGCGAGACAGTCCCACCGTTATGGCGGTAAACAGAGAAGCCGTCGCGAGCAGGTCCTCGGATTTATGCTTGGCAGGGGCGGCGTCCAGAATACGAGTGATGAATCGATCGCCGAACTCTTCTCGGCCGGTTGATTTCGGCGGACGCTTCTTCAGAAAGGGATGGGCCAGCATGAGATTCAGCAACGTGAGATCCACCGTGCCTTTGCTCGCGAGGCGTCCATTGCGATCCATGGAGAGTCGTCCCTTCGACAGACGATGAATCAAGCCATCCAAGACGATATTGGCCGGACCGGTATCGAAGGCCGTCACGGATTTCAGTCGTTTCCCCGCCGGTAGGTATGTCACATTTCCAATGCCGCCGAGATTGACGATCAGGCGAGACCTATGTCGATCCCTGAGCAGTCGGTGATGTGCGAAGGGCGCCAGAGGAGCGCCTTCTCCTCCCGCCGCCATATCCCTCTGACGAAAGTTCGCGACCGTCGTAATGCCGGTTCGCTCGGCGATCACTGAAGGCTCGGCAATTTGAAGCGTGGAGCGTATACGCCCGATGCCGCGTTCCTGAATCGGAACCGGCAGATGATGCACTGTTTGGCCATGAGAGCCGATGAGGTGCACTTGTGCTGGCGACAATCCTGCCCGCGCAATGACGGCCAAGGCGGCATGCCCAAAGCATTCCCCCAGCACCGCATTCAGATGGCAGATGTCGGCGACCGACCCATGCGCGGCCGCGCTCAACACGCGCTGCTGCAACCCTCGTGGATAGGGCCACGCATAAAAGGCCAGCGGTTTCGCTGTGACGGCATCGCCATCTCCGGCGATCCGAACTAACGCGGCGTCGATTCCGTCGGCGGACGTGCCCGACATCAATCCGACGACGTTCATGGCTCGTGGAGAAGACGACCTAATGCGAGAAGATCTGTTCATCAGCCGCGCTACGCTAACTGAAGTGTACAGGTGGGTCAAGTAGAGGATCCACGCGTGGGCAGCGGCGCCTCGCGTTGACATTGCCCTACTCGTCTGTTACGGTCGCCGCCCATGCGCGCGCGCCTGTCTTCACTGACTTGTGTTCAATGGGTCGCAATTTTCGCGGCCGGCATCTCATCTCTCTGGCCGGGTATTATCCAGGCCGCCAATCCACCAAAGACAATCGAACCCATTCAGATTGTCGTGACCATCCCCGTGTTGAAGGATTTAACGGAACAGGTCGGAGGTGCTCACGTGCATGTCCTATCCTTATTGTCCGGATTGGAAAACGAACATACATACTCGCCGAAGCCCAGCGACATCATTGCGGTCCGCAAGGCTCGGCTCTTGGTCGAGATCGGCGTGGGGCTCGAGGTGTGGGTATCGGCTTTGGTCAAAAATGCCGGTAGCCCTTCGTTGCGTGTCATCACGACGTCGAAGGGCATTGGGCTGATCCGTGATTCGGGCCGGGAAGATGGCCAGCAGGCCGAGGATGATCAGCACGACGGGAATCCCCATATTTGGCTGGATCCAGAGAACGCCAAAATTATGCTGCGCCACATCACTGAAGCGCTGATCAAAGTCGATCCTCCCCACGCGTCTGAATATCGGGATAACCAAGCGGCGTACTTGCGGCAACTCGATCAATTGCAGGCCGACCTGCTTGAGCGATTAAAGCCGATCTCGGACCGCCGCATCATGGTCTATCATCCTGCGTGGCCTTATTTTGCGCGACGATTCGGATTTCGCATTGTCGATGAGGTCGTGACACAATCCGGGGGAGAACCGTCTGCACATCATCTCCAAACGCTCATCAATCGGATTCGCAAGGATCGAATTCGGGTCATCGTCTCTGAACCACAGATCAGTCAAAAAATTCCCGACATGCTGGCGCGCGAAACCGGCGCGCGCGTAGTGGTGCTCAGTCCTCTCCCTGGAGCAGTCCCCGGAACGGAGACCTATGTGGATCTACTCCGATATAATGTGATGCAGCTTGCCGACGCGCTATCCTAACCGACGCCAAGCCTACGAATTCTAGAAGTTTGGTTGTGCGTTCACTGCTCATTAGAGCCGCGCCATCTGATCGACGGCAGGTGCATGAGGGTGTCGCAAGGAACTGAGCGGCCGAACAAAGAAGAGGGCGGTCTCCGACTATCCATGTCCCAATCGATCGTGCTTTTCCAGCATGCCACCTTTGGATTTCCAGGGGTGATCGCGCTCAAAGACATTTCCCTCGAAATTGCGCGCGGCGAATTTGTCGGGGTGATCGGCCCTAACGGGTCCGGTAAGACGACACTGTGCAAAGCCATGCTGGGCCTCATGCCTCCCTTGGAAGGCACGCTACGAATTTTTGATTGCTCTTGCGAGAAGCTGCAATGCCATCACCGCGCAAAGATCGGCTATCTTCCGCAGAAAGGCGTGCTCGATCGAAATTTCCCCATCACGGTGTTGGAAACGGTGATGATGGGACGGTTTGGCGTGCTGGGCTTATTCAAGCGTCCTCATATGCGCGATCGCGCAATCGCCGAAGAGGCGCTGTCGCATGTCGGGATGCTCGATCATCGGCATCATGCCCTCGGGCATTTGTCGGGTGGACAACAGCAGCGTGTCTTCATCGCGCGCGCACTGGCTCAGCAACCGCAAGTCTTGTTGCTCGATGAACCAACGACCGGCATCGACATGGTCACCCAACACAGCGTGCTTGATCTCGTCAAACGCTTGCATCACGACCTGGGATTGACGGTCGTCTTGATCACGCACGACATTAATATGATTCGGGCCCATGTAGATCGATTGGTGCTGCTGAAAACACGACTCTACGCAGCCGGTCCGCCGGCGGACGTGCTCAAGCCGGATATTTTACGCGAGGTCTACGGCAAAGAGGTCGTCATCACCGATAACGATCTGGTCATCGTCGAAGATTACCATCATCATTGAACCGTACTGCCTGAAAAGTCGTTGAGTGGCCTGCCGATGACGATATCACCTATTGGATAATATGAGATCTACACCGGAGATATGCTAGAGCTTCTGTCATATGACTTCATGCAACGCTCGCTCGTGGCCGCGGCCCTTGTCGGAGCCTTATGTTCCGTGATCGGTGTCTTTGTCGTGCTCCGGGGACTGGCGTTTGTCGGCGCGGGAACGGCGCATGCGGCCTTCGCCGGCGTGGCCCTGGCTTATTTGGTCGGCTTGCCGCCATTGCCGCTGGCGATTGTGTTCGGATTGGTCACTGTCTGGGTCACCGGCTTGATGGAAGAGCAGGGGCGTATGAAGCTGGACGTATCGATCGGCATTCTCTACACCGCGACCATGGCACTGGCGATTCTCTTTATCGGTCTCATGAAAACATACAACGCGGAAGTGTATGGCTATCTGTTCGGGAGCGTGTTGTCGGTGACGACGGAAGAGTTGCGTATTATTGCCACGCTCAGTTTCCTGGTGCTTGGGACAATCCTGGCGTTTTCAAAAGAGCTCTACTTTGTCGCCTTCGATCAGGAAATGGCCGAAGCCTCCGGGGTTCCGGCCAGGCGCATCTATTACCTCTTACTCACCCTCGTCGCATTGACCATGGTGGTGTCCCTGAAAACCGTCGGGGCAATCCTGGTGTTTGCCATGGTGCTCATCCCAGCCTCTACCGCCTATCAATTGACACACAGCCTGCGGCACATGACATTCTATGCCGTGGGGATCGGCACGGCCTCTTCGGTCGGCGGCGTCTTGTTGTCGTATGTATGGGACGTACCGACGGGACCAGCGATTGTGCTGCTGGCGACGGTGATCTTTTTCGTGTCGGTATTGCTGTCGCCGAAGCGGATAAGAAAGGTCCCTTGCTAGGGCTACCTAGCTTTTAACTGCATTGCAGCAGAATCACCTCTTGAGGCATTTGTGGCTACCTATATTAACTTTATTGTCAATGATTAGAACCCGCATCTTTCACATACGTGTTCGGGAATGGTTTCCCGAAGATGATGCGATTGCTCGAATTATGGCGAGACTGTTGGTTGCTCGGGAGGACCTGTATCTGGAAATGCAGGGCATGAGCGAGGATGCACTTCCACCATTAGACGAATGCTCATCGGAATGGAGAACAATCTATTTCTTTAGAAATTCAGCTCGAACCCTCATGGAGATAAGAAGTGCAATTGAAATGTTGAAGCAGAAGAAGGAGTTTCTAAAAGCTCTTTCCTCGCAAAATACATTCAATGATGCGTACCAGGAGTTGGTAACTGATATGGATAAAGCTTCCGACATTGTACGGAAGCTCAGAAATGAGGTGGCAGGTCACTTGAAAGACGGTGCCTTTGAAGAAGGGTTAGGGAAGATTGATTCCACGATCAAGAGCACTGTTCAGGCAAGAGATAGACCAAAAGATACTCATTATAGGTTTGCGCTGGAGTTTATAGGCGCTGTTATTCTTCGCCACGCTGATGCGGACCCTAAGCCGGAGTGGAACAGGATCCTGGAGTCGACGAACCAAGTTTCTTTCCGTGCAGTAAAAGCGATCGACATGCTTTTTATGGCCTATAGTGAGCAGAGAGGTTTTCTGCAAAGTATCTAGATAGAAATCGATAAGGGTTAGTTTCATATGTTTTCTGTGTCTCAATTACGGGTGTCAGGTCATTTAAGCGTTCATACGCGACCGGCTGTAGGGTAGCCTGAGTATGCTTTCAAAACGAGAATCGCAGTTGGATGATCGTTTTCAGCGGCCGTCATTCCTCACGACGGTGTTTTGAGCGGGCCCATACCATCCCTGTCTGCTCCTTTGAACTGAATCCCAGTTTTTCATAAAAGCCCGGCGACCGCGTGCAGAGCCAAAAGAGTTCGACGCGCTTAAGGTCAGGGTGATCGAGAATGTGTTGCATGATGTGAGTGCCGATGTCCTGGCCTTGATAGGCGGCGTCGACAATCACATCCCAGATCGAGGCTCGGTAGACGAAGTCGGTGAGGACGCGGCCGAGACCGATGAGACGGGGGCCATCCCACGCAGAGATTGCCACGTCCGTATGGCTCAACATTTCTCGGGCATCGTCGGCGGTGCGTGTCTTGGCCCACGGCGCTTGCCTGAAGAGAGAGACAAGCTGGGTCGGCTCGATGTCTTTGCGGTCGGAGAAGGTGATCATGGTCTTGAGAGTTCGGCCCTCCTTGTATTAGGTTATTGTCTTAGGATGTCTTGATTCGAGGGTGATCGCGAATGACCAAAGTAAAAACCTGTCCGCGGTGCTTTCAATTGATGTGGCCCAAGGAGGCCGATCTCGAATATTTGGATGAGGACACGGTTCGGACCAAATGCCCGCATTGTCATGAACTCGTTCGCATCAAATTGGTGACGAGTGGGGCGAATGCGGCGGGCCCCAAAATGGGCCACTAGCATTGCGAGAATCGCTGTTGATGCTAAGCTGCTCAAAATGACTTTCCGGCAAGGCCGCA
>Ga0111539_10000090_pt1 | contig 94888 bp, 98 predicted proteins | sample RhiMethybrSRZTD1_FD_79667 | JGI IMG/M metagenome (GOLD analysis project Ga0111539, IMG submission 79667) | Populus rhizosphere microbial communities from Tennessee, USA - Rhizosphere MetaG P. TD hybrid SRZTD1 (version 2) (version 2) | ecosystem: Host-associated > Plants > Roots > Rhizosphere >...
CCACCCATTGCCGTGAAGACAGCAGGTCACCGGCAAAGGGCAGGCCGGGGTACTTCGCCATGCCGACTGGCGTCGTGTTGACCACCCCGGCCGCTTGCGCAAAGGCCGTATTAAGCTCCATCAGTGCGGTTACCCGGCCGCCGAATCGCACGTTCAACCTTGCCGCCAGTTCGTCGGCGCGCGCGAAGGCGGTGTCGAACAAGGTGAGGCGTTCGGCCCCCAGCTCCAGCAGGGCATGGGCGACTGCGGCGCCGGCGCCGCCGGCCCCCAATTGCAGCACGCCGGCGAGGCTGCATCCGGCCATCTCTCTACGAAAGCTCTCCCCGAAACCCCAGCTGTCCGTGTTATGTCCGGTTCGGCGCCCAGCGCCGAAAACGACGGTGTTGACGGCGCCAATGGCGGATGCCTCGGGCGACAGGTCGGTCAGGAACGGCACGACGCTCTGCTTGAACGGATGGGTGATGTTGAGGCCGGAAAACCCGAGCTGCTCCGCCTCGTCAATGACTTCGCCCAGAGCCGCCTCGCCGAGGCCCAGCTGGTCGAAGTCGATCAGCCGATAGGTGTAGTCCATGCCCAGCCGCGCGCCCTCCCGCTGATGCATCATGGGAGAGCGGGATGAGCCGATGCCCCTCCCGAGGAGGCCAATCAACACAGACCGCGCCGCACCCTTTCCGGCAACAGATGATCGGGCCGGGAGCAGGCCAGACAGCAGGTTGGTGGATTTCTCCGATGTTGTCTGCAAGCGACCTCTCCACGATAGGCGGCCCGCCGCTCCGGCGGAGATGACTTGTGTTTGGTCGCCTTCGGCCCGTAAATGGTCTCGCCGCGCCCGGCCCACAATGTACGAACTGGTTAGTGTAATCAAGCCGGGCCGGCCAACCAAAAGGGGTGGCAATGAGCGTAAAGAAGGTCAAACGGCGGGCAAGAGCCGAAGGGACTCGCACGCAGGATCCGGAGGGGACCCAGAAGAACATCATCGAGATCGCGTCGGAGGAGTTTGCGCTGAACGGGCTCGCCGGCGCCAGAATCGACGAGATTGCGGCCCGCACGCGGTCTAGTAAGCGGATGATCTACTACTATTTTGGCGACAAGGAGGGCCTCTATCTCAGCGCACTTGAAAATGCCTACCAGACGGTGCGCCGAGGGGAAGGCCAGCTGGATATTGAGCATCTGACTCCCCTGGAGGCACTGAAGCGATTGGTGGAGTTCACGTTCGATCACCACCGGCGGCACGAGTCCTTCATCCGCATGGTGATGATCGAGAACATCCACCACGGTGAATATCTGGAGCGGTCCAAGACCATCCGCCGGCTCAACGTGACGGCGATCGATCATATCAAGAAGCTATACGCCAAGGGCGTGAGGGAAGGTCTGTTCCGCCGGAATCTCGACCCGATCGAATTGCATTGGCAAATCAGCGCACTGTGCTTCTTCAACGTCTCCAATCGGGCGACCTTCTCCAAGATCTTCGGCCGCGATTTCGGCGGTGCCGAGGCGCAGTCCGCACTGCGAAAGAACGTCGTCGACATGATCGTCCGCTACGTGGTGCGCGCGGACAAGCTTTCCGGCAGCTGAAGCGCGACGCACCGGATCAGCCTAGTGCACGCCCTTGACCTGCCGCCACGGCGCGCCCGTCTTGCTGATCTTGCGCCACGGAACAACCAGCCGAAATGCCCTCAAGCTGGATCGCTCAATAGAGGCGCGTCGCGCCGTCATTGTCGATAATGGCTTGCATTTCCGCAACCGACTCAGAAAGCTTGGCGTGAGCCACCATCGCCTCGGCCAGCGTCGGCACATTCGTGCGATCCGGCCACTCCTGCGGTTTCCATAGCTTTGACCGGACCATGCACTTCGGACAATGCGTGAAGGCCTCTTCGACCGTGACGATCAGGATCAGGGTCGGGGCTTTGCCGTTCACTACCATTTTATCCTGCAGCGGTCGATCGATCACAATTCGGCCTTTGCCGCTGACCCGCAGAGTGTCGTTGTTCCCTGGGATGATGAAGAACAGGCCAACCTCACGATGGGCGAGCAGGTTCTCGAAGGTGTCCAACCGATTGTTGCCGTAGCGGTCGGGAATCGCGAGCGTGTGGTCGTCCAGAACCACCACGAACCCGGCGGGATCACCTTTGGGCGAGAGATCGAGCCGTCCGTCTGGACCGCGCGTGGCAATCATCACGAACGGAGAGGCGGCAATGAAGCGGCGGCAGATATCGTCGATATGGTCGATAGCTTTTCTTGCCACCCGATGACTGGGCAGTTCGATGATTTGGCGCAGGCGCTCGCGGGTTGTGATCACTTCCTCGAAACGGGCGTCCATGGCGCTCTCCTGCATCGCTTCACGACCGCGGTTCGACGCTGACCAGTACTGTGACAAACAGGATCGCACTTGTGACGAAAACAAGCTAGTTCAGGAACTGTATCGGGCGCTCTACCGAGCGGGCGTTGCCGGCGGTGTGGCCGGTAGCCGCTATCCCGAATGGAGGCCCACTTCTCCGGACCAAGCCGTTTGGTCCCCGACGCTTTCGACCCCGTCAGGATCTGGTCAGGTTCGTATCCGTCCGTCCCACCAGTTCCCGGAACTCGTTCGGCAGGGCCTCGCGCATGAACTCCAGGCGTGTGTTGAGACCCTCTGCAATGGTCGCGGTGCTTTGCGAGCGGGTAAGCTGCCCGCGCACCCGATCCAACATACCGGCGATCGGATCGCCCGGCCCGACCGGCCCGGATTGCGCATATTTGGAATTGAGATCGTTATAGAGCTTCTCGCCGCGCTCCAGGGCGGCCGCTTCCTCTTTGAAGAAATCCTCCGGCACCAGCATTGCCTGGTTCACGATCTCGACGACAAACGGCATGTGCAGCTGGATCGTATTCTCGCCGCCGGCGGCACCGGAATAGGAGCGCTCCTCGATGACGACGAAAACCTGGAATGGTCGCTGCTCCGGATTGCCCTTGAGGGCTACCCTGACATCGCTTCCGGTCCAGGTGACGTCCCATGACAGCGTCACTTGCTCGCGGTGGACATGCCGGCGTTCCGCCCGCTCGAGCGATATGTCGGTCAGCGCAAACACGCCGGCGTTGACGTCCAAAGTGTCCGAATGAGCGGTGGCCAAGGCAAACCCGCCGCCCAGGACCGGCAGGGGTTCCGGGTTCTTGCTCCAGGCGTGCAAGGACAATCCGCCCGACATCGCGATCTGCTGTTGCTTGTTCACTTTTTTGCCGCCTCCGATCGGCGGAAAGTGTCTGGCTTCGGCTTCCACCTCGATGAACGGGCTGTGCGCCGAGAACATCGGCACATACCAGTCGAACGTGGAAGCTTCCAGCGTGACCGTGCCCTGGGCGTGGCGGGTCTCGGTTGAGGGATGTCCGGAAGTCAGTTCGAGCTGCCAGAGGAAGGCGGTGTGCTCATCTTGGATATGGATCAAGGAATCGAGCTGCAGGTTCTTCGGATCGCCGTCGGCCTTGCGGTAGAACGGCTGCCAGACGTCCTCGGTGTAGTCGCGGTTGTGCCACCCTTGCGCGCCGCTCTGGCATTCAACGGTGCGCAGCAGAACCCGATAGAACTTGGGACCGAAGAAACCGGGTTCCTGGGTGACCGCCGCCATTTGGGCCCGCGCATCGTATTGCCGCAGCCGCGCCGGCGAGCGGATCTCGCCCACCGGGAAGATCGGTGGCGATAGGGCCTCGGCAGCGATCTCGCCGACCCTCGTCCGACTGGAGCCGGCCTTGCCGCGGACGATTTCGCTGGTCATCGGCGGCGTCGAGAGCCAACGCAGCTCGCCTGCCAGCTTCAGCAGGTGAAATACACCGCTCACCGCCTGAAGCTCGGTATAGTCCTTGATCGCCTGATCGTTGGCGAGTTTTGCGAGCACGTCAAAATCGACGATGCCGGCCGGCGGCTCGAAGGTGTAGTCGAAGGCGCCGCGGCGCCCGAGATCACCATCGGCAACGAATTGCGCGGTGAACCGTTGCATCAGGTAGTTGTCGGAATAGTTCGCTAGATCGAAAGCGCCGACCGGATAGGTCGGATTGACGAGGTGAGTCTGCGACCGATCGAACTCCATGCCCGGAATTTCCGGCGACTTCGACACCTTCTCCTGGAAAAGGGTGTCGCCGTTGTAGTCGGTGCGCGCCAGGCACAAGGTCTGCATATTCATCACGAACAGGTCGACCGCGCTGGCGGCGCGGCGTAACAACGGCGCGAACTGGCCCTGCGAGCGGAACCAGGGCATGGCCGCGCGCAGCAGCGCCATGTAGGTAGTGAAGCCGTAGAGCAGGGCCGGAACGCCAATCCGGTAGTTGAACATCGCCGTGGCCGGGCTGAATGGCACCGGCTTCAGAGCGCCGCCAGGCTCCACCGTCACCAGCCGCAGGCTGATGAAGGCCCGTCCATTGAAATCGTCGGTATTGAACAAAGTCAGCCACGGCTCGTCGCAGAGTGCGCCGACGGCCGTGTTTGTGGAGACCTATCAAATTCTCTTCAATGCCTTGCTTCACAACTTGGTCCATCCATCTGTGCTAAGCGGCCCGACTCGTAGAACCGAAGGTGATTCGCAATGTGCTCGAGAAACCCGGTCCCTCGGCCGCCATGACGAACTCTTGTAGCACCTGGTCGGGGTCGGTTACCTCGAGCCGGTTTCAATCCACTCGACCGTGCTCTTCATTGGAGCACGCGGAAATAGGGATTCCTGTCCGTCAAGCCGATTCGCGCAAAATCGAACCAGTACGCAATAGTGTGCGATCTAGTTCGCGATATCGCAGGTCCGTCCGCAGGATCGCGTTGTTTCACAAAACACGCGCTGCGCGTGGGTCGATCGAATGGTGTGGATCGCGGAAGGGCTGGTTTTAGTCAAAGCCGTCTCAGGCGAAGAGCCAATTGCTGGTAACTTTGAGGGTCGATCGACTGTGCCGACATTTGTGCCGACGCACATCGCGTCTCATTGCGGCCTTTGCGTCTATTGCGCACCTCATCTCCTTGAAAAAAGCGAGAAAATCATGAAATTCAGGAGCTACTATGAAGGGCGGGAGCAGGTTTGCTAAACCGCTGCATAAGCATGGGACAAACCACAATCCAAGGTCAGCTGTCGGCCGATAGCGAGACTATCGCTTTCGAGGCCGACCCTGCCAATCGATTAGCGCCTTGATCTGCCGGGTAGCGAGGTCGTGGTATTCGGGGTTCAGATTCCTCAACAGTCGGGATAGTTCGACAGCAGTCGTCATATTGCTGTCGGCAGGCGCCGGACCAAAACCGGTAGTGATGAACTCTTCCATGGTGATCCCAAGCACGTTGCCGATTGCGGCGAGGGTCGTCAGGGTGGGTACCACTGTACCGCGCTCGAGGTTCGAGATTGCCTGCTTGGCAACGTCAGAAGCCTTCGCCAGATCGCCCTGGCTCAACTTCTGGTATTCGCGATGCTGCTTAACGAGGTCGCCGACGCGCTTGGAGTTAAACGGGGGAATTGACGGCTTGGAAGGTCGGACTTGGGCCATCCGAGGTCGCTTTTTCGCCTTCCGAGTCAACTATCCTGAAAATTCGTTCGTCTAACTTGCGAAATCGACTCTTATTCTGAAACGCGACAGCATCCGCGGACGGCTCGGCCCTTAGTTGCCCATCGCCAGGGTCGGATCGATCTTCAGGACCAGGCAATCCGTGCGCTTGGCCTTGAGGTTGCGGCAGGCGGTCTGCGCATCGTTCTTGCTGAGGCCGGCCACGCGTGCCCGATAGAGCTTGCTGCCGTTGTTCATCTTCTGGGTGTCGATGATGATACGGGCGTCGGCCAGCAACTGCGCTTCCGAGTTGGTCGCGGTCTGCGCTGCCTTCTGCGCAGCGTTGTATTTGGAATAGGCGCCTACCTGGATGCCGTAATTGCCATCCGGCCGCCATACGACCGTGGTTGCCTGCGAATCGAGCTTCGGCGCGGCGGCGTCGGCCACCTTGATCACCTTCGGCCCGGTCCCCGGCTTCAGCACGGGCGTATCGAGCGCCAGCATCGGCGTTTCTGCCGGCTTGGTCACCTTCGGCCCGGTGCCGGGCTTCAGCATCGGCGCCAGACCCTTCAGGCTCGCGATGGCCAAGGTGCCGGAGGTGTCGTCATCGGCGACGTCAGCTTGCGCCGGCTTGACCAGGAGGTTCGCGATCACGTCCTCGACGACAGAGTCGGCGGGAGCGGGCGCTGCCGCCTTGACCTGGCCGGCGGCCGGGGCCTTGGCGGCGAGCAGGAGGCCGGTGCCGCGCTGGCTCTTGAAGCCCTGGGTCAGCAGATCGGCCACCCTGCGATCGCGCATCGAGGGGCTGGTGCCGCCCATCACGACCACGACCAGCCGGCGGCCGTCGCGTTCGGCCGAGCTCGCCAGATTGAAGCCTGAGGCGCGGATATAGCCGGTCTTGATGCCGTCATAGCCCGCGAAGGTCTTCAGCAGCTTGTTGTGGCCGCGGAAGTTGACGCCGTGGTACTTGAAGCTGGTGCGCTTGAAATAGCCGTAATATTGCGGGAAGTCGCGGATCAGCGCGACCGACAGGGTCGCCATATCGCGCGCCGTCGTGCGCTGCTTCGGATCCGGCAGCCCGTTGGCATTGCGGAACGTCGTGTGCGTCATGCCCAGCATCTGGGCCTTGTTGGTCATCAGCCGGGCGAAACCGGATTCGGTGCCGCCGATATGCTCGCCGATCGCGGTGGCGACGTCATTGGCCGAGCGCACGACCAGCGCCAGGATCGCGGTTTCCACCGAAATGCGGTCGCCGCCATCGACATTCAGGTTGGTCGCCGACATGCCGGCGGCGTAGTTCGAGAAGGTGATTGTGTCGGTCAGCTTGACACGGCCGTCCTGCATCGCCTCGAACAGCAGATAGAGCGTCATCATCTTGGTGAGCGAGGCGGGGTAGGTAGAGGTGTCGGCGTTGGAAGCCTGCAGCACCTCGCCAGTTGCGGCATCGACCACGATGGTCGCCTGGACCGGGCGCGCTGCGGCGGGCGCGACGGAGCCCAACAGACTCGTCAGCAACGCCACCAACGCAAACGCGAACGTGATCCGGAATGAGGACAAACTGCCGCGCCTTGCCTTGACCGCGAATTGGGACGCCATCAACACTTCCCCTCAAGCCGACGACGCGGCGCAATTTGTTAACAGATGATACGAATCCGACTGAATCTTGTCTATACCAAGATGTTGGTTTAAGGCCCCTTAACGCAAAAATGAGTCAATCATTTCGGGGATCTGGGCGACATGCTGAGAGCGCTGGTCAAAGTAACCTTAATGGCCTACCTCGTCGGTGGGTGTGCGTATCACGGAGCGGGGCAAACTCCGATCGACAATCCCGCCGTCCGCAAGGTCGCGTGGTTCAGTTATCTCGACGGCAACGACATCCGTGAAGGCTGTGCGCCCGGATCACCGGACCGCTTCCGCCTCGTCTATAACGGCCAATACGAGAAGCAGATTCGCTCCTACGAGATTGCCGCGGAAACCGCGAAAGCCGGCGTCGGCGCCTACTTCGTCGCGCGCGCCCTCGGACAGACCAACCTCGTGGAGGTCGCGCTCAACGACCTGCTCGCGCCATGGCGGTGGCAGAAGTCCGAAACCAAGCTGAGCGTCGCCGAATTCGACCAGTTCCGCGACCTCTTGACGCAAAGCGGATGGGGTAGGGGCGCTCCCCAGGGCAAAATCCTCCATTCGCGCGATTTCTACTGGGTGGCGGCCGGCTGCCGCGACGGCCAGTTCCATTTCGACGCCTGGGTCGATGCCCAGGGCGATTTCAAGGAGGTCAAGTTCCAGGATTTCCTGCTGGCGCACGACAAGACCGGCGTGGCGTTCCGGAAACCGTTCAAAGTGCTGCCGGTCGACCGCACCGAGACCGGACGGCCGCGCGAGCGCTCCAAGCCCATTTTCGCCTTGACCGTGTCGGGCGAAGGGATTGGCGGCCTGGTCAACGCCTTTTGAGCGCGCATTTGATCCAATGGTCCATTGGCATCGCGGCCGGAATCACCCAACATTCTTCGTGGTTGATCCCGGGCCCGCGCGCTCTATCTTTTAACCTGGCGTTGACTTCCAATATTATAGAGCAATGTGGAGAGCCGATATCGATAGGGCCCTGGGCGTGATGGCGGGCGCAATGGCACCGCGAGCGGGCGGATCGGACCAGAACGACGATGATGTGACCGGCGGCACCGGAACCGGCACCGGCACGGTCGTCAAGACGCGCCCCAAGACCAAGAAACCATCGATGTACCGCGTCCTGCTGCTGAACGACGACTACACGCCGATGGAGTTCGTCGTCCACGTGCTGGAACGCTTCTTCAACAAGAGTCGCGAGGCGGCGACCGAGATCATGCTCCATGTGCACCACCGCGGCGTGGGGGTGTGCGGCGTCTATACGTACGAGGTGGCGGAGACGAAGGTCACCCAGACCATCGATTTCGCCCGCCGGCATCAGCACCCGCTGCAATGCACGATGGAGAAGGAATGAGGCGTTCGATCATCATGAGGACGCCAGTCGAGTGAAAGAGAGGGTAGAATGCTGTCGCCGAATTTAGAACAGACCTTGCGTCGGGCCCTCGCCTACGCCAACGACCGGCGGCACGATTACGCCACCCTCGAGCACCTTTTGCTGGCGCTGGTCGACGACCAGGACGCGATCGCGGTCATGCGGGCTTGCAATGTTGATGTCGAGCGGCTGCGCCGCGACCTGAGCGATTACGTCGACAACCAGCTCGGCAATATCGTCGGAAGCCACCACAGCGAAGCCAAGCCGACCGCCGGGTTCCAGCGGGTGCTGCAGCGCGCGGCCATCCACGTGCAATCCTCCGGCCGGGAGGAAGTGACCGGCGCCAATATCCTGGTCGCCCTGTTCTCCGAGCGTGAAAGCCATGCGGTGTTCTTCCTGCAGGAGCAGGAGATGTCGCGGCTCGACGCGGTCAACTACATCAGCCATGGCATCGCCAAGGCGCCCGGCCGGTCCGAGGCGCGGCGAGTGCGCGGTGCCGACCCAGAAGGCGAGGGCAATGGCGGGGTGAAGACCGGCAGCGACGCGCTCGAAGCCTATTGCGTCAACCTCAACCAGAAGGCCAAGGACGGCCGCATTGACCCCCTGATCGGGCGCGAGGCCGAGGTCAACCGCACCATCCAGGTGCTGTGCCGCCGCACCAAGAACAACCCGCTTTATGTCGGCGATCCCGGCGTCGGCAAGACCGCCATCGCCGAAGGGCTGGCGCGGCGCATCGTCAACGAGGATGTGCCGGACGTGCTGAAGAACGCCACCATCTTCGCGCTCGACATGGGCGCGTTGCTGGCCGGCACCCGCTATCGCGGCGATTTCGAAGAGCGGTTGAAGGCGGTGGTGAAGGAGTTGGAGGCGACCGAGGGCGCCATCCTCTTCATCGACGAAATCCATACCGTGATCGGCGCCGGCGCCACGTCCGGCGGTTCGATGGATGCATCCAATCTGCTGAAGCCGGCGCTGCAGTCGGGCCTGCTGCGCTGCATCGGTTCCACCACCTACAAGGAGTACCGGCAGTATTTCGAGAAGGACCGCGCCCTGGTCCGGCGCTTCCAGAAGATCGACGTCAACGAGCCGTCGGTCGAGGATGCGGTGAAGATCCTGCGCGGCCTGAAACCCTACTACGAGAAGCATCACTCGGTGCGCTACACCCAGGAGGCGATCCGCGCCTCGGTCGAGCTGGCGGCGCGCTACATCAACGACCGCAAGCTGCCTGACAAGGCGATCGACGTGATCGACGAAGTCGGCGCCGCGCAGATGCTGCTGCCCGAATCCAAGCGCAAGAAGACCATCACGGTGAAGGACGTGGAGGCGACCGTCGCCACCATCGCCCGCATCCCACCCAAGTCGGTCAGCAAGGACGACAAGAACACGCTGAAGAACCTGCTGCGCGACCTCAAGACCATGGTGTTCGGTCAGGACAAGGCGATCGAGGCACTGGTGGCCGCGATCAAGCTGAGCCGCGCGGGCTTGCGCGAGCCGGAAAAGCCGATCGGCTGCTACCTGTTCTCCGGCCCCACCGGCGTCGGCAAGACCGAAGTGGCCCGTCAGCTCGCCTTGTGCATGGGGATCGAGCTCACCCGCTTCGACATGTCGGAATACATGGAGCGGCACACGGTTTCCCGCCTGATCGGCGCCCCTCCGGGCTATGTCGGGTTCGACCAGGGCGGCCTGCTGACCGATGCGATCGACCAGCATCCGCATTCCGTCCTGCTGCTGGATGAGATCGAAAAGGCACACCCCGATCTCTTTAATATTCTGCTGCAGGTCATGGACCACGGGAAGCTCACGGACCACAACGGCAAGATCGTGGATTTCCGCAACGTCATCCTGATCATGACTACCAACGCAGGAGCCCAGGAGATGTCCAAGGCCGCCATCGGCTTCGGCCGCGAGCGGCGCGAGGGTGAGGATCAGGAAGCGATCAACCGGATGTTCACGCCGGAATTCCGCAACCGGCTGGACCAAGTCATTGCCTTCAGCAACCTGCCGCCCGACGTCGTGGCGCAGGTTGTGGATAAGTTCGTGATGCAGCTCGAGGCCCAACTGGCTGACCGCCATGTGTCGATCGACCTGTCCGACGATGCCCGCAAGTGGCTGGCACAGAAGGGTTTTGACCCGCTCTATGGCGCCCGGCCGCTGGCCCGGGTGATCCAGGAGAACATCAAGAAGCCGCTGGCCGAGGACATCCTGTTCGGCAAGCTTGAGAAGGGCGGAACGGTCCGTATCGGGCTCGACCGCGAGACCGACAAGCTGACCTTCGTGGTGGTCGAGAGCAAATCCTCGCCCCGCGAAGAGACGGTCGAACCGGTCGACGCCTGACGCTTCGCATCCGGCGTTAAGGTTTGCCGGTTTGTTCTAGCCGATCACAACCATGTCAGCTGCAGCAGGGGAACTATTCCCCCTGCTGCGGTATTGCTCTCCCGTCAAAGCGCACACCCTGTGACCCAGGTGTGTCATCTCTAGGTGTTCGATCATCGCCTTGTCACAACAATAGTTACCAATCTTTAACGAATCTGGCGAAAAGTGTTAACGCGCGAGTCAGCGACGCTGGCTCTGTCCGCGACACCCGGTCGGGAACCCGGGTGTCCATGCAAGGGACGGAGCTGGTGAGCACCAGGCGGACGGGAATGGTGGCTGGTTCGTATCGATGGGGGCCCTGTGAAACCTGACGGTCGCACGAACTGCGAGCCGTCATGCCAACCGGAGGCCCTCGTATGCTGCGTACGACCGTCCTATCCGCTGTTATGGCCATAGCCGTGCCGTTGAGCCTCGGCGCCGGCGCAACAATCGCCGCGGCCGCGCCCGACGCCGCCAGCAAGCGCCCGGACAATCCGGTAGCCGTTTCCACAGTACAGCCGCACGCCGCGACCACCGACCAGATGGCCGACGCTGAAGCCACCCGCCCCAAGCAGGATCTGGCGAGCGCCAAGGACGTCATCCTTTACAACATCATCTCCGACCAGATCAGCGAGATGCGCCGCAAGTCGGCCCTGCCGGCGGTCATGTGCATCGCCGAGAGCACCGGCGACGGCGGTGCCGAGACGGTCTCCCGCAGCCTGATGGCGCGGCTGACGGCGGACAACGCGAAGGTGGAGGACAGCCTGTTCACCCTCAAGCAGGCGACGGAATGCGAAAGCGCGGGCAAGCGCATGGTCGACCGCGAGACCCATGAGCGCGCGCTGATGATCGTTGCGGGCCCGATGGAATCCGACATGAAGGGCCTGATGACCGGCTGCGGCGATTATGTCGGCGGCTTCGTGCGCGCGTCCGACGACAGCGACTTCGACTTCTACACCGTCAATGGCGGGGACGTGGCCCGCAAACTCGGATGCGAGTTGGCGCAATAGCGGCGGCGAGGGGCAAATGGCAAATATCACGCTTCGGCCGTCCGCGACCTGGAGCGAGACGCTACTCCATCGGTTCGACCAGCTGCTGGATCGCATCGAGCATGTGGTCCGCAGGTTCCTGGCCGACAACAACGGCGAATTCCTCGAGGCCACCCAGGACGCCCGTATCCGCCGGCTGGCGGCGCATGGGTGCAACGGCCAGGCGCTGATGTAGGCCGCCGGAACACTCGGCGACAAGCGCGCATCTCCCCAGTCTCCAGGCTTGGATCGACGCGGTCGACCATGCATATTGGCCTCACATCTCGGGGTTGAGTGGGGGCATCGGTGCGATCTGTCCATACGTGGTACGCCGCCAGCGTCTTGGCGGCCTGCTTGTCGTTGTCGGCCTGTGCCGGATCCGACGCCACGATCCCAGCTGGCGAGTTTGGCGAGAGCGATACCGCGTCCTATCTCATCCTGTCGGATCAGCTCCAGCGTGTCCGAGATGTTCGCGCACGCGAGATGAGCAACGGATCGATCACCGGACCGGAAGCACGTGTGTGCGTCGGGGTCCTACCGCAGGGAACGCACGGCGGGATTGCGCCGGTGCCAAGCGACATCGTGGATCGATTGCGCGCAGACCAGTTCAACGCGGACATCAATCTCGACGTCGTCTCGAGCTACGAATGCCTCGCGCATTACACGCGCGAGGACGGTGTATATGAGGCTGAGGAGAGCGACGCTTTGAGCTACGTAGGACCCGAGCCATGGGGGCAGTGCGGGAAGTGGATTGGCGGCACGTTCGGCCGAGAAACTCTCCAATATGACATTGAAGTCAAGGATGGAGTCGGGCGGCTGTCCGGCGGCCGTCGGTGCGTCCATCAATATTGGATCAGGACCTAGCCTGATCGTCCCGGCGATACGGCGATGACTCATCCAGCGCCGCTTTCTCCTGCGCGACATAGGTGCGCTCCTGGTCCAGGAAGCCGGAGATCGCCGCCCTCAGGCGCGGGTCTGCGATCCAGTGCGAGCTGTAGGTCTCGGTCGGCAGATAGCCGCGCTGGATCTTGTGCTCGCCTTGGGCCCCGGCCTCGACCCGCGGCAGCTTGTGCGCGATCGCGTAGTCGATGGCGCGGTAGTAGCACAGCTCGAAATGCAGGAAGCGGTAATCCTCCAGGCAGCCCCAGTTGCGGCCATAGAGCGCCTGCGGTCCTTTGAAATTGAGCGCGCCGGCCACCAATTGCCTGTCCTTCTGGGCCAGCATGAGGACGATGCGGTCGCTGAGGCTGTCCGCGATCCGGGCGAAGAAATCGCGCGTGAGATAAGGCCTGCCCCACTTCCGCCCGCCGGTATCCATATAGAAGGCGAAGAAGGCGTCCCAATGCTTTGCCGTCAGTTCCGCTCCCTCCCAGGCGCGGATGGCAAGGCCATACTCAGCCACCGCGGCGCGCTCCTTGCGGATCGCCTTGCGCTTGCGTGAATTGAGCGCGGCCAGGAAATCGCCGAATTCGGCGTAGCCGTTGTTGATCCAGTGATATTGCACGCCGATCCGGGTCAGGAAGCCGACCTGTTCCAGCAGGTCGCTTTCCGTGCGCGTCGCGAAGGTGACGTGCAGCGAAGACATGCCGGAATTCTCGATCGCGGAAATGAGCGCCGAGATCAGGGCGGCGCGCGCCTCCCTTTCATGGCAACCCGGCCGCACCAGCAAGCGCGGTCCCGGTACCGGCGTGAAAGGAGCGGCGACCTGGAGTTTCGGATAATACCGGCCGCCGGCACGGTCGTAGGCCTCGGCCCAGCCGTGGTCGAACACATATTCGCCCTGGCTGTGGGATTTGACGTAAAGCGGCGCAGCGGCGAGGACGGTGCCGGCCGCATCCTCGATGACCAGGTGCTGGGGAAGCCAGCCGGCCTTGCGCCCGACCGATCCGGACTGCTCCAGCGCATTCAGGAAGGCGTGGCAGACGAAAGGGTTTTCCGGCCCACTCGCGCCGCTTCCGGAATCGCCGGCGGCGCAGGCGTCCCATTCCGCGGCGGGAATACGCTCGATGCAATCGACGACACGCGCGGACAATGTGGCGGCAGGCCGGTTCATGCCTGCATTGTGGAGCCCTGGCTCACCGGGTCAAGCAACCTGACGTTTAACGTCAGAGGAGAGTCACTTTTTGCCGATCCGCTGTCGGATAGGAGCATCCGAGAATGCGGTTGATCGTCTTTCCGTCGGTCGCGAGCGGCAACAGCAATCGCTCGTACACCCGCCAGTGCTCCATGAATGCTCCGGGCTCCGGGTTGTAGTGCCGGGTCTTGCAAAGGGGCGCGCCGGTCTGCACGACCGCGGCGTAGTCGTCCAGCACATCTGGTTCGTAGCCCGAAATATCCGCCTCGTCGAAAAATTTGCCGGTCAGTTCGCGGCTGGCGGCATCGACCAGCGACGTGCCCATCAGGCGGAAGCGGAACCGGTGCGGTCCCTCGACGACATCCACCACCAACAGGTTGCCGAACCAGGGGCGCAGATCGTCGTCGGAGAAGTCGGCGCGGCAAGGCAGCGCCTCGTCCCGGCGCTTGGATGCCCAGAGTTCCGCCAACGACCGCAATTGCGGCGTTGCGATCACCGGCATCGGCATCTGGCTGGGCAGGTACATAATTCCCCAATCGAAGCTTTGGCGTTACCACGCTGGACTCGCCGCCGATCCAACTTGGCCGCGCTAAGATCAGGCAATTTCGAAGGTCGCGTCAACCTCTACTGCAACGCCGAGTGGCAATTGTGCCACGCCGACGGCCGACCGGGCATGCTTGCCCGCATCGCCGAATACTTCGACTATGAAATCCGAAACCCCATTCGCAACCTTCGGCTGGTCGGTGAAATCGGGCGCCGAATTCACAAAAACATTCAATTTGACACAACGTTTCACGCGATCGAGGTCACCCAGTGCCGCCTGCAACTGTGCGACGATGTTGTGGCCGCATAAGCGCGCCGCCTTCTGACCATCCTCCACCGAAATCTCTTTGCCCAACTGACCTTTGTATTTGAACTCACCGTTCCACACCGTGACTTGGCCGGAGACGAAGGCCTGGTTGCCGGTGATGACGACCGGTACGTAATTGGCGACGGGAGCGGCCGCCTTGGGCAGTTCGATCTTCAGCTCGGCGAGACGAGCAGCAATTTTTCCGGACATGGGCAGCTCCTGATCTGGAGAAAACGTGTTTTGCGGTCGCGTCGAATTCGGCGCGGAGCATAGCCTCAAGCGGCGCGGTGAATCCAGACTAGAACGCGACAGTTTCGTCGTTGCTGGTTTGACGTTGCTGCGAGTCGGGTGACAGCGCTTCGAGGAGCGGCAGGGGTTGCGGGATGCGCCTCTATTCCGTCAACACCGCTCCTTGCGGCGTGACCAGTACGTTCACGGGATCGCCCTCGGCAAGGGCCATCGCGTGCCAGATATTGTCGCAACCTTTGGCAAGGATGCTGACGTCCGTATAACCTTCGGCGAGAATGCGTTTTTCCGCGTCGACGCGGGCCGTGCCATCCGCGCTACTGCCGGGCCGGCAGACCTGACCCACGCGTTCCGCGGAAAGCGCATCCGGCGCTACCAGCTCGGTGCCAGCGGTGGCGATCAGAATGGCGCAAAGAACGAGATCAAGACGTAGTTTCATGGTGCGGCTCGCCGGAGGTCTCGAAAAATTTCGTCTGACCCGATAACACTCCAACAAGAGGTCGGCAAAATGGTTGCAAGATGGCGCAAATGTGGCGTCCAAGTCTTTGCGCTAAAGCATTAGAAACAAGGCTTTAAGGTCATGGATTCAGTTCCTTTCGCGATCAAAGGGCTCGATCATCTGGTCCTCAGGGTGCGTGATCTGGATCGGATGGTGCGGTTCTATTGCGATGTCCTCGGCTGCCGCATGGAGCGTGTGCAGGCCGAGATTGGATTGACCCAGGTCAGGGCGGGCCAGTCGCTGATCGACCTGGTCCCGATCGACGGCAAGCTGGGCCGGATGGGCGGCGCCGGCCCTGGCAGGGAGGGACGCAACCTCGATCATTTCTGCATCACCATCGACGGCTATGATGAGCTGAGGATCCGCACGCATCTGACCGCGCATGGCGTGGAGATCGGCGAGGCCGGCTCGCGCTATGGCGCGGAAGGCGAGGGACCATCGCTCTATGTCAGCGATCCCGAAGGCAACGTCGTCGAACTGAAAGGGCCGCCATGGCAGGCCAACGGCTGACCAAAAGGCGGCTGACCAAGGGACGTCGCAAGCCCGGCGCTCGATCCAAGGCGCCGTTTGCGCTGGAGGGGATCGATCACATCCTGCTGCTGGTCAAGGGCATGGCGCCGGCCGTGCGATTCTATACGAAAGTTCTGGGCTGCACGGTAGAAGACAAGCTGCCGCAATATGGCATGCTGCAACTGCGCGCCGGCGGAGCGCTGATTGACCTGGTGGATATATCCATGCCGCAAGGCGCCTGGGCCGTGCCGCCGGTCGCGGGCGGACGCAACCTCGATCACCTCTGCTTGGCGCTCGGCATCCATGACGAAACGAAGCTGCGCCGTCATCTAGCGCAGCACCGCGTCGAAATCATCGAGGAAGGAATCCACGGCGGCAGCCGCGGCGAGAGCTTGTCACTCTACGTCCGCGATCCGTCCGGCAATGTGATCGAGTTGAAAGGACAGCCGCCGATCCGAGGGGCGGCTTAAGAGCCTTCCTGCACCACGCGGCCTTCCGGCGTGACCATCACGTTCACGGGGGTGCCGTTCAGCAGGGCTTGGCCATGCCAGTTGTTGTCGCAGGACTTTTTCAGGCCGGACACCGATGTATAGCCGGCATCCAGGGCGTGTTTACGGGCTTGGTCAGCGGTCGTACCGTCGATCTTTTCGCCGAAGTGACATCCAGGAACGCCGACCATATCGGTGCTGGTCGACAAGGCGGTCGGAACCTGCGTTGCAGTCGCGGTCTGTGCCTGAACCGGTGTGCCAGCCACGGCAAGCATCATCGCCAAGGTAAATAGACTAAATTTCAACATGGATGTCTCCGGGTCAGGCAGGAACTGGCAATGGCAACGCGCGCCGCACCCTGTAGATCCCGATGCATGGGGGGATGCTGGAGCGGGACCGGAGCGTGGGGTGGCGCACCGGGTCGACGCGCGTGCCATTGTCCGAAGAAACAACGGATGTGGGTCAAGGTTCCCTGCGCAGACGAGCAATTCAGTAGCCGCGAAGCGATGGAACATTTCGTCGCAGCCGGGCGTTGTTCGCCCCCATGCAACGCCTTCTTGAAGACCGGCCCGGAAAGTATCGAAGTTACGCGGTCTTAGCACTTTTCGTGCTGATCGCGACCGGCTGTGCGACGGTGCCGGATGTCGACGACGACATTGCCAAGGCAACCGCCGCATCCTCGACGGCCCCCACGATCCTTGGCGCTAACGGCGTTCTGACCGTTTCGCAGAGCCGTCACCTGCTGAACCGCGTCACGGGCGAGGCGAAGCCGGACGCGCTGCTGGAGCGCCACCTGGCGGTGGAGCAGGCCGTCGCCGGAACGCCGCTAACGGCAGGCAATTCAACAGAGTTGCTCCGGGATGGCGAGGGCACTTTTGCCGCGATCTTCGAAGCGATCGAAACGGCCAAGCATCACGTCAACCTTGAATATTACACGCTCGAAGATGTCGTCCATGATGGCCGGCATCTGAGCGATCTGCTGATCGCGAAGCGCCGGGCGGGCATCGCGGTCAACATCATCTATGATTCCTACGGTTCGAGCAAAACGCCTGGCAAATTCTTCGAACGGCTCAAGAAAGCCGGTATCAATCTGCTGGCCTTTCATCCGGTCAATCCGTTGGAAGCGGTTGCCGACGGATATTCGCCGAACGACCGAGACCATCGGAAAATCATGATCGTCGATGGAGCGGTTGGCATCATCGGCGGCGTCAACCTCGCCAGCTATTATCAGAGCAGGACTCCTGGAAGCAACGGATCGGGCGAACAGCAGAACGCGGCGGGCGACAAGCCCGAAACCTGGCGTGACCTCTCCATGCGTATCGAAGGTCCCGCTGTGAAACAGTTGCAGGGCTTGTTTCTCGGGCACTGGAAAAGCGAAGGTGGGCCGGCACTCGACCAGACGGACTTCTTTCCGGATCTGCCGGCCAAGAACGGAGAGATCGCGCGGATCATCGGCAGCTCTCCACAGCAGGATATGTCCCGCTATTATGTCACCCTGATATCGGCGATCCGCAGCGCCGAGCGTCGCATCTGGCTGACGACCGCCTATTTCGTTCCGACGTTCGAGGAAAAGCACGAATTGATCTATGCCGCCGAACGTGGCGTGGACGTGCGCCTGATGCTGCCGGCAGTCAGCGACGCCAGCCAGGCGGTTGCCGTCGCGCACTCACACTACGCGGATCTCCTGGAAGCCGGCGTGCGGATCTTCGAGATCGACAACGTCGTCCTGCATTCCAAAACAGTCACGATCGATGGCGTCTGGTCGGCGGTCGGCTCGTCCAATTTCGATCACCGCAGCGTCCTGTTCAATGACGAGGTCGAAGCCATCGTGCTTGGCGATAAGACAGCCGAAGGGCTGGAGAAGATCTTTAGGGAAGATCAGGCGACGGCGAAGGAGATCAAGCTGGATGAATGGCAAAAGCGGCCGCTGACCGACCGCATGACCGACTTCCTCCAGCGCACTTTGCAGTATCTGCTGTGACGCCTAGTCGGTGAAGAAATTCGGGTGGCGTTCCTGAAAGACCTCGAGCTCGCGGAGCACGCGGTCGAGATGCGTCCGCATGGCTCGGGCCGCGGCCGCCGCATTGCGGTCGGCGATCGTGCGGTAGATCGCCTGGTGTTCCTTCAGCGTCGCCGGCATTCGGCCCGGCTCCGGCAGCAGCAGGCGGCGCGTGCGATCGACATGAGTGCGGACGGATTCAAGGATCTCGCCCACGCGGTCCAGTCCTAGACCTTCGATCAACAGCCGATGGAACGCGATATCCAGTTGGTGAAAGCCATCCAGATCGCCGCTTTTGACCGCAGTCCGCTGATAGGCCATGTTGCGGTCCAGCCGCTCGATCCACTCGTCCTCGAGGTGCTGGGCGCAGGTGCCGACCACTTCGACCTCCAGCGCGCGGCGCACCATCATCCACTGACGGACATCGCTGATCCGGATGCGGGAGACATAGGAGCCGCGCTGCGGCTCCACCACGACCAGACGCTCGAACGCCAGGCGATTCACGGCGGTGGTGACGGAGAGGCGGGAGACGCCGAACCGCGCGCATAGTTCGATCTTGTCGATCGGCGCCTCCGGCGACAGCTCGCCGGTGACGATGGCAAGCTTCAGCGCGCCATAGATCTGGTCCACCTTCGATTCGCTCGACCCGGCATGCACGCGGCCGAGACTCTTGCCCAGCGGATTGGCCGGAGATTTGCGCGGACGCTTGGCGGCGCCTGCCGTCATTCCCACGATGCGCGTGCTCATGGTCACCTGTCGCTATCTCCGCGCCTTCCTAGCACGCCGTCGAGGCGCCCTCTCAAAGCGCATGAGTATTGACTGCCTCAGACTAGGCAAACTAGCATGCCAGCGTACAGGAAAGAGTGGCCCATCGGCAAGTGAGGCTGCCAGTGTCGGAGGAGACGAACGGACAGGGCGGCGATGCGCCGGCGCGGCGCGATCGCGAGGCCGGTGCTGCGGCCTCGCTGCAGGGCGCCGTCCTTGCGGCGCGTGGGATTTCCAAGGATTTCTCCGGCGTGCGCGTGCTGCAGAAGGTCGACCTCGACCTTTGCGGGGGCGAGATCCACGCCTTGATGGGCGAGAACGGCGCCGGCAAGTCGACGCTGGTGAAGATCCTGTCCGGCGTGCACACGGCGTACGAGGGCGAGATCCTGGCCGAAGGACAGCCGGTCCGCTTCGAGAGCGTGCGCGAGGCGGAACGCGCTGGCATTGCCATCATCCATCAGGAGCTCAACCTGGTTCGCGAGCTGACGGTCGCCGACAACATCTTTCTCGGGCGCGAGCCGCTGGTCGCTGGCGTCATCGTCGATCGGCGGCGCATGGTGCAATCGGCTGCCGGCTTGCTGACGCGTCTCGGCATCGCGATCGATCCCGATGGAAGAGTGGCCGGCCTGCGGGTCGGAGAGCAGCAACTGGTGGAGATCGCCCGCGCCTTGTCGCTCGACGCGCGCATCCTGATCATGGACGAGCCAACCTCGGCCCTGTCCAGCGCCGAATGCGACACGCTGTTCAAGGTGGTGCGCCAGCTGGCGAAGTCGGGCGTCGCGGTCGTCTATATCTCGCACCGCATCGACGAAGTCATGGAACTGGCCGATCGCGTGACCGTGCTGCGCGACGGCCGACACGTTGTCACCGCACCGATCGGCGAGCTCACGCGGGGCGCCATCATCAAGGCGATGGTCGGCCGCGACATGGTCGCGGGCGAGCATGCACCGGCCGAGCGGGCAGGGCCGGCAATCCTGTCAGTGCGCGATCTGACCCTCGACGTTGCGGGCCGCCGCGGCTGGCGCCGTGTGCTCGATGGCGTCAATTTCGACCTGCGGCAGGGCGAGATTCTCGGGATCGGCGGACTGCTCGGCTCAGGCCGGTCGGAAATCCTGGAATCGATCTTCGGATCAGCGCTGGGGCAACGCAGCGGACAGATCCTGGTGCGCGGCGAGCAGGCACGGATCGCTTCGCCGGTCGATGCGAGCCGCCACGGCATTGCGCTGGTCACGGAAGATCGCAAGGAGCGGGGGCTGCATCTCGCGGCCACGATCGGGGATAACGTGGCGCTGCCGTCGATCCGCGCGCTGGCGCGCTTCGGGGTGCGGGATTTCGGTGCCGAAGCAGCGCTGGCCCGCAAAGTGGTGGCGGATCTGAGCGTGCGCTGCACCGGCATCGAGCAGGTTGCTGCGACCTTGTCCGGCGGCAACCAGCAGAAGATCGTCATCGGGAAATGGCTGGCGACCCGGCCTTCGATCCTGCTGCTGGATGAGCCGACGCGCGGCATCGATGTCGGCGCCAAGCGGGAGATCTACGACCTGATCTTCGCCCTGGCCGCACAGGGCCTCGGCATCGTCGTCGTCAGTTCGGAGCTGCCGGAACTGCTGCTGCTGTCCGATCGCGTGCTGGTGATGTGCGAGGGAAGGCAGACCGGCATCCTCTCCCGCGCCGAGGCCAGTCAGGAATCTGTGATGCGGCTGGCGACCCCGCACGGCAATAGCGGCGCGCGGCGGGTTTTCGCATGAGCGCGCTTCGCCTGCTCTCCCGCACCAAGCTCTATTGGGGGCTGGTGCTGATTTTCCTGATCGGCGCGTTGTCGTCGCCGGTCACCTCATCGGGCAAGAACATCTTCTTGTCGTACGGCAATCTGACCGACGTCCTGCGCCAGGTCTCGATCACGGGCCTGGTCGCGACCGGCATGACCATCGTCATCCTGGTCGGTGGCATCGATCTCTCGGTCGGATCGATGATGGCGTTCTCGACCGTGATCTGCGCCATGCTGCTGACGCAGGAAGGCTGGACGGCCGCTACCGTCATGGGTGCGCCGGCCACGGCGATTGTCGCCTTCACGGCCGTTGCCGCGCTGGTCCATTTCGTCTTCCGCGGGATGGCGCAAAGCCGTAAGGCGGAGATCGGCCATCGCGCCGCCATCGTGCTCGATCCGCTGCGAGGGCGGTGGATACCGGTCGCTGCCGGCTTCGTTGCCGCTGTCTTCGCCTTGTGGTTCGTCACGGTGCAAGTTCCCACCAAGTTCGGGGTGATCGGCGTGCTGCTGGTGACGCCCTGCGTCGCGCTGCTGCTTGGCGCGCTCAACGGCGTGATCATCGTCGGCGGGCGGCTGCAGCCCTTCATCGTGACGCTGGCGATGATGGTGGGCGCGCTCGGCGCGGCGCGCCTGACGGCGGGCCAGGATAGCGCAGTGCTGCCGGTCTATACCGGCTCCAACGCCACGGCCGATTTCGAGATTCTGCGGTCGATGGCCTGGGGCATCGTTCCGGTGCCTGGCCTGTTCTTCCTGGCGGCGATCATCATCTTCGGCGCGCTGCTGCGCTTCACCGCCTTCGGCCGCTATGTCTACGCGATCGGCGGCAATGAAGAGGCGGCATTGCTGGCCGGCATCCGGGTCGCGCGCGTCAAGCTGGCGGCCTACCTGTTCTCCGGCATGCTCGCCGGCATCGCCGGCGTGCTGTTCGTCGCGCAATATCGCCAGGGCAAGCCGGATGCCGGCACCGGCCTCGAGCTGGATGCGATCGCTGCGGTGGTGATCGGCGGCACCAGCCTGATGGGCGGGCGCGGCGGGCTCGCCGGCACGCTCGTCGGCGTGCTGATCTTCGGGCTGCTGTCGGATATCCTGCAGCTCCACAACATCAATTCCAACCTGCAGCTCCTGCTGAAGGGGCTGATCATCGTCTGCACCGTCCTGGTGCAGGAACGCAATCTCGCCCACCTCATCGCACGCTGGCGGAAGCGCCCGCCGCAGACCTACGCGATCGAGGATTCGACCGGGGCAGGATCGGCCGGCGATCAACGGCCGCAAACAGCCAGCGCATTTCAAAAGCAACGGGAGGACGTCCATGAAGCGTCGTGAATTTCTGAAATTTTCAGGGCTGGTCGCAGGCGCGGCCACCCTCTATGTGCCGGTCGGATTCCGGCCGGCGTTCGCTGCCGCCAAGTGGCGGGTCGGATTTAGCCAGGTGACGACGATCGAGCCCTGGCGCGTGCAATTCAACAAGGACATCAAGGCCGAGGCGGAGAAGCATCCGGAAGTCGAGCTCATCATCACCGACGGGGAGGACAAGACGGAAAAGCAGGTCGCGGATGTCGAGAACCTGATCCGTCAGGAAGTGAATGTGCTGTTGATCTCGCCCAAGGAATCGGCCGGCCTCACCGGCGTAGTCGACAAGGCGGTGGATGCGAACATCCCGGTCATCGTGCTCGACCGGAATGTCGATACCGAGCGCTACACCCAGTTCATCGGCGGCGACAATGCGAAGATCGGACGCGCGGCCGGCGAACATGCGGTGAAGCTGCTGGGCGGGGCGGGCAAGGCAGCCGGCAATGTGGTCGAGATCTGGGGCGGCATGGGCACCCAGCCGGCGCACGACCGGCACGACGGCTTCCACGAATTCACCGACAAGGAAGCCGGCATCAAGAACCTGCTCGACCAGCAATCGGCCGATTGGAAGCAGGACAAGGCCTATGACGTGATGACCACCGCTCTGCGCAACAACGAGAAGATCGACCTGGTCTATGGCCACAACGACCCGATGGCCTATGGCGCCTATCTGGCCGCCAAGGATGCCGGCCGCGAAAAGGAAATGATGTTCCTCGGCATCGATGCGCTGCCCAACGAGGGGGTGACCTGGGTGCACAATGGCGAGCTGACCGCCACGTTCCTCTATGCGACGCCCGGTGCGGAGGGGCTCCGTCAGGCGGTCAAGCTTCTGAACGGCGAGAAGATCGAGAAGAAAATCATCCTGGACACCATGACCATCACCAAAGAGAACGCCGATCAGATCATGAAGGAAAACGGGCTGCTCTAGCGTTCGCCATCGGGAGACCGATAGCGCAATAATGCCAATGCCTGTCGCAACTCGGCCGCGAAACACCCGCTTTCGCGGCCGTTTTCTTTGGTGTCTCCGGCTCGGCATGAACCGGCGTTGCAGTGCGGTAGGGTCCGTCTTGTCCATCAAACTGACACGCCGGTGCCATGAGATGGAAATCATCTCCATGCTCTAAGCGGTCGCTCCGCGGGGAATGTCGGCGCGACATCTTTTGCGAAAGGAAGTCGCCTTGACAAAAATTGAGCGGCTCGTGAGACTCGTGCCTGTCAAGTGAAGTTTTGATGTCTGCAACTCCATTCCGATGCCGAAGGGTGCCGGCACCTGATCGGTCGCCGTTCAAGGCGATACGAGCACCTATCAAGAGGGAGATAAAAGTGACCTATCGATGGAAACTAAACGCGACTGCCGCATCCTTTGCGGCGGTGCTGGCTATCGCTGGATGCGGCGAAGAGAAAAAGAGCGAGGAACAGGCCGCTGCGCCCGCCGCCACCGAGCAGCCGGCACAACCGGCTACCGGCGAGCAGACGGCGGCGGTCGAGACGCCGGCCGCCAATCCGTTGGATGCGCTGATTGCGGAGGCCAAGAAGGAAGGGTCGTTGACAACGATCGCCCTGCCGCACGATTGGTGCAATTACGGCGAGGTGATCCAGAGCTTCAAGGACAAGTACGGCCTGCAGGTCAACGAGCTCAATCCCGACGCCGGCTCCGGCGACGAGGTCGAGGCTATCAAGGCGAACAAGGACAACAAGGGACCGCAGGCGCCGGACGTCATCGATGTCGGCTTGTCGTTCGGCCCGTCCTCCAAGACGGAGGGATTGCTCCAGCCGTACAAGGTTTCGACTTGGGACAGCATTCCAGACAGCGCGAAGGATGCGGACGGCCACTGGTACGGCGACTATTACGGCGTGCTCGCTTTCCAGGTGAACTCCGACATCGTGAAGACGCTGCCGCAGGATTGGAGCGATCTGCTGAAGTCGGACTACGCCAACGCTGTGGCGCTCGCGGGCGATCCGCGCGCCTCCAACCAGGCGATCCAGGGCGTCTATGCGGCTGGCCTCGCTTCGGCCGGCGGCGATGCGGCCAAGGCCGGAGAGGCAGGCCTGAAGTTCTTCGCCGATCTCAACAAGGCCGGCAATTTCGTGCCGGTGATCGGCAAGGCGGCCTCGCTGGCGCAGGGCTCGACCCCGATCATCATCCGCTGGGACTATAATGCCCTGGCCGATCGCGACACGTTGAAGGGCAATCCGAAGGTCGACGTCGTCATCCCGAAGAGCGGCGTGGTTGCCGGCGTCTACGTGCAGGCGATCAGCGCATATGCACCGCATCCGAACGCCGCTAAGTTGTGGATGGAGCATCTCTATTCCGACGACGGCCAGCTGCTGTGGCTGAAGGGCTATTGCCATCCGATCCGGTTCAACGACCTGGTGAAGAAAGGCAAGGTGCCACAGGAGATGCTCGACAAGCTTCCGCCGGCTGCCGCCTACGAAGCGGCCGTGTTCCCGACGCTGGACGAACAGGCGGCGGGCAAGGAAGCGATCACCAAGCAGTGGGATTCGGTCGTCGGCGCCAACGTGCAGTAACGTAGACCAACCGGTCCAACAGACTTTTTGCCTTGCAACGCTCCCCCGCTCCCGCCGATGATCCGGTGAGGGCGGGGGAGTTGTATCTGCCGGGCAGATCGCCGCCGGGTTCATAAGAAAACCAGATGGCTCAACAGGGGCAAGGCATAACGCAGGCGCCGGCGAAGCAGCCGCAATCGATCCAGCTCGGGCAGACCGCCTGGGCGTGGATCGGCGTGACGCCGTTTTTCATCTTCGCGCTCATGTTCCTGGTCATCCCGACCCTCTATCTGGTGGTCGGCGCGTTCCAGGATGTGGACGGCAATTTCACGCTCAACAACCTCGCGCAGCTCTTCATCCAGCCGTCCATCCGCAGCGCCTATTGGATCAGCATCAAGGTCAGTCTGGCCTCCGCCCTGGTGGGCGCGCTGCTCGGTTTCGCGCTGGCCTATGCCGCAGTGATCGGCGGATTGCCGCAATGGATCCGGCCGACCTTGATGACGTTCTCGGGCGTGGCGTCGAATTTCGCCGGCCTGCCGCTCGCGTTCGCATTCCTGGCGACGCTCGGGCGGACCGGCATCGTGACGACGCTGCTGATCACTCTGTTCGATTTCAACATCTATTCCACCGGGTTCAACCTGCTCAGCTTCTGGGGCCTGACCCTGACCTATCTCTATTTCCAGATCCCGCTCATGGTCCTCATCATCACGCCGGCGCTGGATGGGCTGAAGCGCGAATGGCGCGAGGCATCGGCGATCCTGGGCGCCAGCTATTGGGAATATTGGCGCTATATCGCGCTGCCGATCCTGTGGCCGGCCATTCTCGGCACGACGCTGCTGCTGTTCGCCAATTCCTTCGGCGCGATCGCGACCGCCTATGCGCTGACCGGATCGTCGCTCAACATCGTCACCATCCTGCTCTACGCACAGATCCGCGGCGATGTGCTGCACGACCAGAACCTGGGCTATGCCCTCGCGCTCGGCATGATCCTGATCACCGGCCTTTCCAACGGCGCCTATATCTGGCTGCGCGCCCGCAGCGACCGGTGGCAGCGATGAACCAGCAGAAGATCGGCTCGTGGATCGCCATCATCATCGGCACGCTCTATTTCGTCGTGCCGCTGATCGGGACGTTCGAGTTCTCGCTGCGCATGCGGCGCGGCGAATACAGCCTCGATGCCTATCGCGTGGTGTTCGCCGATCCCAGGTTCCAGGCGACCTTCGGCTATTCCACCCTCATGGCACTCCTCACCATCGTGGTGGGCGTGCTGATCGTGGTGCCGACCTCGTACTGGATCCAACTTCGCCTGCCCAAGCTGCGGCCGCTGGTGGAATTCATCACGCTGATGCCGCTGGTCATCCCCGCCATCGTCATCGTGTTCGGGTATTTGCGGCTCTATAACAGCTCCTCGATCCTGCCGCTGACGGCCAGCGCGCGCTCCACCGACCTGCTGCTGGTCTTCAGCTATGTCACGCTGGCGCTGCCCTACCTCTATCGCGCGGTCGATACCGGCATGCGCGCGATCGACGTGCGGGTCTTGACCGAAGCGGCGGAGAATCTGGGCGCCGGCTGGCCCACCATCCTGTTCAAGGTGATCCTGCCCAATGTGCGGGTGGCGATCCTGAGCGGTGCGTTCCTGACCTTCGCCACCGTGATCGGCGAGTTCACCATGGCCAGCCTGCTCAACCGGCCGGCCTTCGGGCCATATCTGCAATTGATCGGCGCCAACCGCGCCTATGAGCCTTCCGCGCTGGCGGTCATCGCGTTCCTGGTGACCTGGGCCTGCATGGGGCTGATCAACGTGGTCGGGCGCGGCAAGCAGATCAAGGCCGCGCCATGATCGCTGCGCGCCGTCGCATGGGAGAGTGAGAATGGCGTTCCTGGATATTACCGACGTCTGCAAGAACTACGGCCAGCAGACGGTCGTGCAGAAATTCGACCTGGATGTGGAGCGCGGCGAGTTCGTCTCATTCCTCGGCCCATCGGGCTGCGGCAAGACCACGACCCTGCGCATGGTGGCCGGCTTCGAGGTGCCGAGCGCCGGCGCGATCCGGATCGACGGCAAGGACATCACGCGCCTGCGCCCGAACCAGCGCAATGTCGGCATGGTGTTCCAGTCCTACGCCCTCTTTCCCAACATGACGGTGGCGGACAACGTCGCCTTCGGCCTCAAGATCGCCAAGAAGCCGGCGAACGAGATCGCGGCGCGGGTTGATGAGATGCTGAAGATCATCAAGCTGCCGCATCTGGGCGGGCGCTTTCCTTATCAGCTTTCGGGCGGCCAGCAGCAGCGCGTGGCCCTGGCCCGCGCCCTCGCCATCAGCCCCAAGGTGCTGCTATTGGACGAGCCCTTGTCGGCGCTGGATGCCAAGATCCGCGTCTCGCTGCGCGAAGAGATCCGCTCCCTGCAGCGCAGCCTCGGCATCACCACCATCTATGTGACGCACGACCAGGAAGAAGCGCTCTCCATGTCCGACCGCATCGTCGTGATGAACGAGGGGCGGGTGGAGCAGATCGGCACGCCGTTCGAGATCTACAACAATCCCAAGACGCGCTTTGTGGCTTCGTTCGTGGGGACGCTCAATCTCCTCAAAGGCAAGGTGGTCGATCCCGCAGCGGGCAAGATCGTGATCGATGGCCAGGAGGTTGTTGCTTCCAAGCGCATCACTCATCTCCAGGCGGGCGAGGCGTGCACGGTGGCACTGCGCCCCGAGGCGGCGACGCTGCACCAGAGCGAGCTGCAGGAAGCCGCCAAGATCGCCAGCAGCTTCGCCAAGGAAAGCGGCCCGCGCAACCGCATGCTGGGCACGATCGAGGAAGTGAGCTTCCTCGGCTCCGTCGTGCGCATCCGCGTGCGATTCCAGGAGAACGCGATTTCGCTCGACACCTTCAACAATCCCAACGCCACCCCGCCCGTACGCGGAAGCCAGGTGACCGTGACCTTCGGGCGCGAGGATCTGCTGGTTCTGGAGGGGGCGGAGGGGTAGCTCAGGGCAGCGCCCGCCGCGCGGCGGCGAAGGCGCGCTGGAACGCCTGAAGCTCTGCGCTGTCCGCATCGGACACCGCCGAGTAGGCAAGACCATCTTCCGACCAGCTTAGGATCGAGAAGCCGTTGATGGTTGTGCTTCCGCTTGGTGGCGCCCCCTCCGTTGCGCGCACGAAGACGCTGACCACGTGCCGTCCCGCCTTGTAGACCAGCACCGGCAGCGCATCCTTCTGCGGAATATCGAGCCGGCCGCCGATCAGCGGGAAGCCGGCATCGGCGAGGTCCAGCACGATCGGCGCAACCTTGGTCTTGCCGCCGAACCACGGCTTCACCGTGTGCCGGTCGGAAGAGGCGACATCGATGACATGGCCGGACAAGGTCGCGCGCAGGTGTGAAGCCAGGATCGCCTCTTGCCACTCGTCCTCGGAGCCAGGATGCAAGACATAGAGTGTTGCACCACTGGCGAGGATGGCGGCCACCGAAGCCGCCGCGGCCATCGCCAGCCACTGGCGCCGCGGCAGATTAACGACGTTGGATTCCGGTTGATCCTGCGGCAGTGACGACAAGATGCGGTGCCGGAGAGCGTCGCTCGCGGTGGGTCTTGCCAAATCCGTCCGCAGCAGGGCGCGCAGGCGAAGCTGGCGTTCGATCTGCTGCTGACACGTCGCGCAGCCGACCATGTGCTTGTCGAAGGCGGCGCTTTCCGCGGCCGAAAGCTCGCCATCGACATAGGCCTCGAGGCTTTCGCAGGCGATGAGAGTGGCCGGGGTCATGTCGAATGCTCCGGCAGGGCATCCATCAGGAGGCGGCGCGCGCGCGACAGGCGCGACATGACGGTCCCGATCGGCGCGTCGATGACGGCGGCGATTTCCTTGTAGGACAGGTCCTGCAACTCGCGCAGCACGATTACTTCGCGGAATTCGTCGGGCAGGGCGGCGACGGCGCGGTTGAGTTCGCCGGCAAGGTCGCGCTGGAGCAGGGCGGCCTCCGGGCTCTCCACCTGCGCGTCGTCGGCCATGGCCGGCGCTTCTTCGGACTCGAAATCGGGCACCAGCACGACCTTGGAGGACCGGTTGCGCTTCAGCCAGGTCATCGCGGTATTGCGGACGATCGCCAGCAGCCAGGGCCGGAAGGCGCCGCCGGAAAAGCGATCGAGATATTTGTAGGTGCGGAGCATGGCCTCCTGAACGATGTCCTCGGCGTCCGACCGGTTGCCAGCCAGCCAGGCCGCCAGATGCATGGCGTCATCGAGCAGGGGCACGGCCAACTGCTCGAATCGGGTGCGCCGGTCGGTTTCGGACAAGATCAGGCCTCCAGCTCCTTGGTCCCGGCCGCTCCCCAACACATGACGCGACTCCCTCCCTATACCGCCGGCTCGGGAATTTTATTCCCGGCTGGATTTCCGGGAATAGCGGGCGGCGCTGCCAGGTCTTTTCGGCGTCAGCGCACCTTATCCCTGGAGACAGTCACATGCAGGTCAAATTGACGCGACGAGATGCCTTGAAGCTTGCCGCCATCGGCGGAGGAGTCGTATTCGCATCACGCCTCTCGACCACGAGAATTCTCGCGGCCGACGATTTCTTTTTCGTGCAGCTCAGCGATACCCATTGGGGATTCGATGACCCCGTTGCCAACCCGGACCCGCGCGCTTCGCTGCAGAGCGCAGTCAGCGCCATCGCCTCGCTGAGCCAGGTGCCGGACTTCGTGGTGTTCACCGGCGACCTCACGCACAAGACCGACGATGGCGCCGTGCGGCGCAAGCGGATGGCGGAATTCAAGGAGTTCATCCGGCCGCTGTCCGCTCTGCGGATGATCTTCCTGCCCGGAGAGCATGACGCCGCCGCCGACCAGGGCGCCGCGTTCAAGGAGAATTTCGGCGTCACGCACCAGAGCTTCGATCACAAGGGCATCCATTTCGTCACTCTGGACAATGTCTCGGACCCGAAGGGCCTGGTGGGCGAGGAACAGATCGCCTGGCTCGCGGCCGACTTGAAGCCGATCGACCGCGCGCAGCCGGTCGCCATCTTCACCCATCGCCCGTTGTGGGATCTGAAGCCGGACTGGGACTGGTTCACCGGCGACGGCGCGAAGGTCATCGCGCTGCTGTCGCCATTCCAGGCGGCGACGGTGTTCTATGGCCACATCCATCAGGAAAATCGTCACGTGACCGGCAATGTCACGCATATCTCGGCGCGCTCCGCGCTCTACCCGCTGCCGGCGCCTGGCGCTCAGCCGAAGAAAGCGCCGCTGCCGTGGGACGCCGCCGCCAAGGACCACGGCATCGGCTGGAGATCGGTCGAAGCCGCCATGTCGGGAATCAAGACCGAAGAACATCCGACGGTCTGAACTTCAATCCAGTTCCACCCTCCATCACATCGAAAGGATAAATCATGTCTGTTTTGCCGGCCCGGGTCGCCACGCTCGCGTTCATTGCCATGCTCGCGGCACCGTGCGCCGCCTTCGCCGCCGATACCGAGGAAACGCCGGCCAGCGCGACCATGGGAGACTTCGACACCGCCCGTGCGTTGGTCGATTCCCAGGAATACGACAAAGCGCTGCCCATGCTTCATCAGCTCGACCATCAGGGTCCGAACAACCCCGATGTCCTGAACCTGATTGGCTTCTCACTCCGCAAGACCGGGAAGGTGGACGAGGCACTCGACTACTACAGCCGCGCGCTTGCGCTCAACCCGCAGCATCGCGGCGCCAACGAATATCTTGGCGAGCTCTATCTGGAAATGAAGCAGCCGGAGAAGGCCAAGGAGCGACTCGCCGTCCTCAGCCAGACGTGCGGCGATTGCGAGGAGTTCGAGGACCTGAGCGCGCAGATCGACAGGTACGCCGCGCAATAAGTCCTTGGCGCCCCCGGCCGCACTCCCGGGCCGGGGGCGCTATTTCTTCGCCAGCCGTGCTTGCCGCCGCCGCACCAGCTGCTGGTCGGCCAGCACGCCGATCAGGATCACCCCGCCGATCACCGCGAAATTGAGCGATGAGGGGATGCCGAGCAGGTTGACCAGGTTCTGCAGCACCTGCAGTAGGATGGCGCCTAGCACGATGCCAAGCACCGAGCCTTCGCCACCGCGCAGCGAACAGCCGCCGAGGACCGCCGCGGCGATGGCATAAAGCTCGTAGAAGCTGCCATGCGAGGCGGGGGAGATCGAGCGGGTATACATCGCGAGATAGACCGCCGACAGGCCGCACAGCGCGCCGGAGATCACGTAGGCCGCGGTAATGATGCGGTCGGTGCGGATTCCGGAATAACGCGCCGCCTCCTCGTTCTTGCCGACCGCGAACAGGTAGCGCCCGAACACCGATTTGTGCAGGACAATGCCCAGCACGATCGCGAGCAGGATGAAGACGATGAAGCTGTGCGGGACGAGGCCGAAGGCGCGCCCCGTGGTCAGCCATTCCAGGGCCGGGAAATTCATGCCGAACTCGAAGCCGGCAGTGCCGTCATCCGTGTAGTAGCGCGCGATGCCGCGGTAGATCAGCAGGCCGCACAGCGTCACGACGAAGGGCTGGAGCTTCGCCTTGGTGACGAGGAAGCCATGCAGCCAGCCGAGCGCGGTGCCGGCCAGGATCATCAGGACCACCGCCAGCGGCCAGCTCATCTCGTAGGTCACCAGCAGATCGATGAAGATGACGCCGAGCAGCGCGAAGATCGATCCGACCGAAAGCTCGATGCCGCCGGTGATGATGACGAAACCCATGCCGATGGAGAACATGCCGAACAGGCCGATCAGGTTGGCCGTGTTGGCGATGTTGATGGGGGATAGGAAGCGGGGGTTGATGTAGGCGACCACCGTCCCGACCACCAGGATGAGGATTAGAAGACTGAGATCCTTCTTGAAGAACATCCTTGCTATCCCCCGATCGCCATCTTCATCGCCGACGCCTCTTTCAGGCTCTTGCCGACGGCGAGCTGCAGGACGCGATCCTCGCTGAACTCAGCTCGCTCCAGGAATCCACTGATCCGGCCTTCGTGCATGACGGCGATCCGGTCGCTGACGCCGATCACTTCCTCCATGTCGCTGGAGATCATCAGGATCGCGACATCCGAATCCGCCAGTGCGCGCATCAGCTCGTAGATCTCGCCTTTTGCGCCGACATCGATGCCGCGCGTCGGCTCGTCGAAGATGATGACTTTCGGGCTCATGCTGAGCCATTTGGCCAGCACGACCTTCTGCTGGTTGCCGCCCGACAGCGAGGAGGTCTGGGTCGCCACCGAGGGCACCTTGATGTTGAGCCTGCTCTTCTGCCGTTCAGCGTTCCTGGCCTCGGCATCGCCCTGCACGATCGTCGCGCGCGCATAGGCCCACAGGTTCGCCAGAGAGATGTTCTCGGAGACAGAGAAATCCAGCAGCAGGCCGCATTGCTTGCGATCCTCGGGGATGAGATAGAGCCCGCGATCGATCGCGTCGCGCGGCTCCGTGATCTCGAGCGGCCGGCCCGACAGGATGATCCGGCCGCCGAGGCGCCGGTCGATGCCGAAGATCGCACGCGCCAGCTCCGTGCGCCCCGATCCGACCAGGCCGGCCAGCCCCAAAATCTCGCCGGCGCGCAGGGCGATCGTGACCGATTGACCGGGAAAGGCGGTGGTGCGGACCTCCGCGAGGTCGAGTGCGGTTTCGCGCGGCGGCGCGGCCGGCGGGATATAGAGCGATTTCAGGTCGCGCCCGATCATCAGGCGGATCATCGCATCGTGCTGGATCTGGCTGCGATCGAGCCTGCCCACGATCTTGCCATCGCGCAGCACGATCACCCGGTCGGCGCAGCGCTCCACCTCGTGCAGCCGGTGGGAGATGAAGATGACGCTGACATGGTTCGCCTTCAAATCGGCGATCACCTCCAGCAGGCGCGCGGTCTCGCTGGCGGTGAGGCTGGAGGTCGGCTCGTCCATGATGACGAGGCGGGCGTCGAGCGACAGGGCCTTGGCGATCTCCACCAGCTGGCGCTGCGCCAGAGAGAGGTTCGCGACCGGCGTGGCAGGGCCGAAATCCGCGCCCAGGCGGCGCAACAAGGGCGTCACCTTCTCATGGAGCGCCTGGGTGTCGATGAGGCGCAGCGGCCCGCCATAGCGCGGCTCGCGTCCGATGAAGACGTTGGCGGCGACGTCCAGATTGTCGAACAGGTTCAGCTCCTGGTGGACGAAGGCGATGCCGGCCTTGGTGGCATCCGCCACGCTCATGGCCGTGCGTTCCGTCCCGTCGATCCGGATGCTGCCGTCGCTGGGCGCGGCGACGCCGCCCAGGATCTTCATCAAAGTGGACTTGCCGGCGCCGTTCTCGCCCACCAGCCCGATGATTTCGCCCGGTACCACCGACAGGTTGACGCCCGAGAGCGCGACAACGCCGGGATAAGTCTTGCCGATATCGATCAGGTCGAGAAACGGCGCGGCAGGGGCCTCTTGCGATGCTGACATGATGCCGATCGTTGGTGGGTCACGGTGGAGGCGAAGGAGCCGGCGGGATCATAGCATCGCGCCGGCTCCCCCTCCATCATCCGATCGCTGTCAGCCTTTGCCCTGGCGCTTCTTCAGCTCCGCCCAGAATGCATCGACGTTGCCTTGCTCGATGATCGCGGTCGGCACGATGATGAGCTTGTTCGCCGGAATGAAGCTCTTATCGCCTTCCAGGTATTTGGCCATCATCTTCATGCCCTGATAGCCCCACTCGTAGGGCTGCTGCACCACGGTGCCGACGATGGTGCCTTCCTTGACGCCGCCCAGCGTCACCGGATCCTCGTCGAAGCCGATGATCTTGATCTTGCCGAGCTCGCCGGAATTCTTCACCACCTCGTAGATCCGCGGCGTGTTGTAGGAGTAGAGGCCGGCCAGGCAGTCGATGTCGGGATGGGCCGCCAAGGCATCCTCGACATTGCGCTTGGCCCGCGCCATGTCGATGTCGTCCTCGCGCACGTCCAGGATCTCGATCTTGGTTCCCTTGATCGATTCCTTGATGCCCTCGACGCGCTCGCGTGCGTTGTCGTTGGCGAGAATGCCGACGAACATGATGCACTTGCCGCCATCGGGCATCGCCTTCTTCATCAGCTCGCCCGCCTGCTTGCCGGCTTCGACGTTGGAACTGCCGATATAGGCGAGGCGCTTGGAGTCCGGCGCGTCGCTGTCGGTGGTGAACAAGGCCGCATGTTCTGCGATGCGATTGAGGGCCTCGGTGGAGTGCTTGGGATCGTCGGGGCTGACCATGATGCCCGCGACGCCGCCTGCCACCAGATCATCCATCAACCTCTGCTGCACCGCAGCAGTGGCCGTTTCCGGATATTTGAACACCAGCTCGTAGTCCGGCAGCTCGGTCTGTGCCTTCGCGACGCCCGCTTCCGCCGCTTTCCAGAAGTCGGAGGCGCCATTGACCACGAACGCCAGGGTCTTCTTGTCGGCGGCCTGAGCAGCAATGCCGACGCTCATCGCCAGTGCCAGGGCGGCACCGGCCATAAAGATTCGCTTCATCATTTCCTCCCGCGCACACTTCATGAATGCGCTTTACGTGACGATCGGACCTTGATTACGCCGCCGACCTTGGCCAGTCTATTTGTCTGACAATATCTCAATACGCGACCATGGCCGCGGGCGTCAATAATGAGGCGCGGATATTACGCCAACTGCACAAGCACCCCTCAAAATGATGCGTAATAGGTGTAAGACGACGAACGGCTGCAGGTGGCAGCTGACATCGCGCGATTTCCGCCACTATTGGCCCGGACTATTCACTCTGGCGGAGGTTGCGGATGCGGTCGAACAGGACCGCCAGGATGATGGCGCCGCCGATGAAGGCGCCCTGCCAGAAGGCGTTGATGCCCAGCAGGCCGAGGCTGTTGCGGATGACCTCGATGAGGGCCGCCCCGACCAGCGCGCCGAACGCCGTCCCGATGCCGCCGGCCAGATTGGCGCCGCCGATGACTGCCGCGGCGATCACCTGCAGCTCCATGCCAGCGCCGATATTCGTGGTGACCGCGCCAAGCCAGCCGGTCTGGATGATGCCGGCAACGCCCGCCGACAGGGCAGAGATCATATAGACCGCGACCTTGAGCGGGCGAACCGGCACGCCGGTCAGGGTTGCCGCATGCTCGTTGCCGCCGATGGCGTAGATGTGGCGGCCGAACTTGGTCCAGCGCAGGACAAAGCCGGTCAGCAGCGCCAGCACGACCATATAAAGCACCGGGTTGGCAATGCCGAACAGCCAGGCGCCGCCACCCAGTGCGAGCAGCTTGTCGTGATCCGGTCCGAACTGGAAGACGACCGTGTTGTTCGAGGCGACCATCGCCAGGCTGCGCGCGATGGACAGCATGCCGAGCGTCACCACAAAGGGCGGGAATCCGAGATAGGCGATGAGAATGCCGTTGAAAAGACCGATGCCGAGGGCGGTCGCGATCGTCACGGCGATGCCCACCTCGATGCTGTAGCCGGCATGCATGGTGACGGCGAGAACCATGCTGCACAGGCACAGCACGGATCCGACCGACAGGTCGATGCCGCCGGTGATGATCACGAGCGTCATGCCGAGGGCGATGATGGCGACGAACGTGACGTTACGGGTGATGTTGTAGAGGTTCTTGGTGGTCGCGAACGAGTCGGTGCTGAAAGACAGGAAGATGCACGCCAGAATGACGGCGATCAGGACCCAGAAAGTCTGGCTGGCCACAATCGCCGAAAGCCAGTTGTGCTGCCTCTGTGCGATCGTGTGATCAAGTGTGGTTGCCATAGTGGACCTTCATTCCTTCCGGCGGATCATACCTGTTCGATGGCGCCGGTGATGAGACCGGTAACTTCCTCGGGCGAGCTCGCTGCGATCTTCTTGTCGGCGACCTTGCGGCCGCGTCGCATCACGACGACGCGGTCGGCGACCGCGAAGACGTCGGGCATGCGGTGGCTGATGAGGACGATCGCAAGGCCCTGATCGCGCAACAGGCGGATCAGGTTCAACACTTCGGCCACCTGGCGCACGGAGATCGCGGCGGTCGGCTCGTCCATCAGCACGATCTTGGCCTGCGACAGCATGGTACGGGCGATCGCGACCGCCTGGCGCTGGCCGCCGGACATCTGCTTGACGAGATCGCGGGGCCGGGTCTCCGACTTCAGCTCGGCGAAGATCTGGCCGGCGCGCTTGTACATCGATGCGTAGTCGAGAACTCCAAACGGGCCCATGCCGACGCGCAACTCCCGCCCAAGAAAGACGTTCGCTGCCGCGGTCAGGTTGTCGCACAGCGCCAGATCCTGGTGGACGATCTCGATTCCATGCCTGCGCGCATCGACCGGCTTGTGAAGGACAAGATCTGTGCCTTCCATGCGCATGGTGCCGTGGCTCGGGCGAAAGTTGCCGGCAATCATCTTGACGAGCGTGGACTTGCCGGCTCCGTTATCGCCCATGAGGCCGGTGACTTCGCCCGCCTCGAGCGAGAGCGAGATGTCGTTGACCGCCTGGATCGCGCCGAAATGCTTTGAGATGTTGGTGAGTTCGAGAAGTGCCACCCGTCCTGCCTCCCATCTCGCGCTGTTCGTTGCGTTCGGTCTCGCTTGAACCGTGAGCGCGGATATTGTCGCGATGTCTCTTGCGGTGAATTTATGCAAACACCGTTATGGGCGTCAATCGATTGTCGGAGAATCAAGCCCTTCGCCGCTGCAAAAGACGGCTTTTGTAGGACAAAACCGTTGACGGGTGGGGTTTCTCCGATATTAGCTAACTGCGGGAGGGGGCGATGCTGATCCTCGTAACCGGTGCGACGGGCAAGGTTGGGCGGAACTTGATCGCCCGCCTGCTTGAGGACCCGCGATTTTCCGCGGCTCGCATTCGTGCGCTCTGCCACAACCGTACGTTCGACGAGCACGACCGTGTCGAGATGGCACGCGGCTCGATCGCCGACCGCGCGATCGTCACCGAGGCGCTCGCCGGCGTGACGCACGTCGTGCATCTGGCCACGTGCAAGGAGACGCCTTTCGATGTCATGGACGTGACTGTGAAGGGGTTGTTCTGGCTGCTTGAGGGTTTTCGCCTCAGCCCGACCGCGCGCCAGTTCATCCTGATTGGCGGCGATGCCGGGATCGGGCATTTCTATTATCGCCACGACGGACCGATCACCGAGGATGCGCCGCACATGGCTTATCCCGGCTGCTACGCGCTCTCCAAGGTTCTCGAAGAAGTGATCCTGGAGCAATTCGGAATCCAGTACGGTACCAACGGATGCTGCCTGCGCGCGCCGTGGATCATGGAAAAGGACGACTTCAAGTATACGCTGTCGTTCGGCGACGACGTGTTCGGCGGGCCGGACTGGAAGACCATGGTGCCCGCGGAAGACGCGAAACGCTACGCCAAGGATGGCACCGTGCCGCTGCTGAGGGATGCCGACGGCCGCCCGCTGAAGCGCAATTTCATCCATGTCGACGACCTCGTCTCAGCCATCGTAGCGGCGATCGACAATCCGCGCGCCGAACGCCAGCTCTTCAACATCTGCATGGACCGGCCGGTCGATTACGGCGAGGTGGCCGACTATCTTCGGCGCACCCGCGGTCTCAATTCCATCGACATTCCGAGCCAGTTCCACTCGAACTGGATGGACAACAGCAAGGCCAAGCACCTGTTGGACTGGCAGCCGGATTACGATTTGGAGATGCTGATCGACCAGGCCTGGACCTACGAGCGCTCGCGGAACGATCCTCGTATCGTCTGGTATCCGGGTTGATTTTGTGTGGCGGGCACATCGTGCCCGTCTGTTTTCAATGGGAGGAATGAATGAAAAAACTATCGCTACTGGTCGCCGCGGCGGCTCTGGCGTTCAGCGCCGGACCCGCCCTGGCCAAGAAACAGCTCGTCATCGTCGTGAAAGGCCTCGACAATCCGTTCTTCGAAGCCATTCACCAGGGTTGCGAAAAGTGGAACAAGGAAAACGCCAGCTCAGAATACGAGTGCTTCTATACCGGCCCGGCATCGACCTCTGACGAAGCGGGCGAGGCCCAGATCGTTCAGGACGTGCTCGGCAAGGCCGACACCGCTGCCATCGCCATCTCGCCGTCCAACGCCAAGCTGATCGCCCAGACACTGAAGACCGCCAGTCCGTCGGTCCCGGTGATGACGATCGACGCGGACCTCGCCAAGGAAGATTCGGCCCTGCGCCAGACCTATCTTGGCACCGACAACTACCTGATGGGCTATCGCATCGGCGAATACATCAAGAAGCACAAACCGAACGGCGGCACCTTCTGCTCGATCCAGGGCAATCCGGGCGCCGACAACATCCTGCGCCGAGCACAAGGCACGCGCGACGCATTGAGCGGCCAGAAGGACCTGCCGGCGTTGAAGGGCGAAGGCGGGTGGACCGAAGTCGCTGGCTGCCCGGTCTTCACCAATGACGACGGTGCCAAGGGCGTCCAGGCGATGACCGACATCCTCGCCGCAAATCCGAAGCTCGATGCGTTCGCGATCGAGGGCGGCTGGCCGCTGTTCGGCGCGCCGCAGCCGTACCGCGACCTGTTCAAGCCGCTTGCCGATCGGATCGCCAGCGGCGATTTCGTCATCTCCGCCGCCGACACGATCGGCGACGAAGTAGCGATCGCGCGCGAGGGCCTTGTGACGGCTCTTGTGGGCCAGCGGCCGTTCGAGATGGGCTACAAGGCTCCGACGGTCATGCTGGACCTGATCGCCGGCAAGAAGGTCGAAGATCCGGTGTTCACCGGCCTTGATGAATGCACCAAGGACACGGTCGACACCTGCATCCAGAAGTAAGCCCGATTCAGGCCTGCGACGAGGGGCGCCCGGCGACCGGACGCCCCTCGAATCATTTAGTCGACCTGGCGATAGACCAGTCCGGGCCGCACGATCCATTCGCCCGGACGCAGCGCGCGGACATCGAACCGTCCGCTCCGCCGGCGTGCGGCGACACCTTCGAACGCATAGCGCTGGCCGTCCTCGCCGATGACATGCGAGGGAATCGCCAGCTCGCCGAGCCGGCCGACGACGCCGCCTTCGGGCCGGACGTTCGACAGGATGAAGAACTCGTCGTCCAAGGGATGCCGCTCGCGAGTCGAGACAGATCGCACAAACGACTTTAGTACCGGTGCAGCCCACATGAAATTCCTGCCACGCCAATGAAACGCTCGCGCTGAAGACTAGGCGCACAGGCCATAAATCCTCGCGGGGCATTCTCTTTCGTGAAGATAAAATCGCCGTAAAAGTTCCGCCAAGAATCCGTTGCAGCGACGTGGCGGTTAGCCGTCATGAATTCCAGCGCCGCTGTGGCCGCGTGACGATTTGACACGCGGAGTTGCCACCGCTGCGGGGGGTCACGCGCAAAAATTCCGCGATTTCAGTGAGCTGGCCTGGGGAAGACTACTGCCAATTCTTGTCACTGGTCCGCGGTAGAGCTTAGGACATGAAAAGAGGTGACGAAGCAGCGACAAATTCAAGGAGCCGGTCATGTCACAATTGATTTCACGCAGGTCCGACAGCTTCCAATTGCAGGCGCAGAGCGAGCCGTCGCTTGGCTGGGCCGGCGCTCTCCTGGTGGCGGTTCCGCGCGCATTGTGGCGCGCGGCGCAGCGCGCCTGGAATACTCATTCCGAGCGGAGGCTGCTGCAGGAATTGAGCGACCATCATTTGCGCGACATCGGAATCAGCCGGGAGCAGATTCCTCATGTCATCCGGAAGGGATGGGATGTATAGGCCGGCCAGCCTGCCGCAGCGACATGATGCCGGATTGGCATAATGGAATCCGGCATATGGGACAGGCGCTTAAGGTGCTTGCCAGGACTTGATCATGCGTACACGCTGCCGTGAATTGTGGGCGCCCGTTGGCAGGCTAACTTGCCTGTCATGCCGGCGTCTCAATTCACGAGCGGATGAATGCCCTCAGCGTCACGCACAGCTGCATGGCTGACCCCCTATCTCCCCTGGCTTGACCGGGCGGGGCGGGTGTCGGCGTTCAAGACCTCAGTGTTCGCGCTGTTGCTGCTGCCGGGCTTATACGTGGCATGGCAATTGGCGACGCACAGCTATGCACGTCCTTACATCCTGGCTAACCATGATCTCGGTGATTGGGCGATCCGGCTGTTGTTCGTCACGCTGGCGGTGACACCGATCCGCCAATCGCTCGGGCTGCCGAAGCTGATCCTGGTGCGGCGCATGGTCGGCGTGACGGCGTTCTGCTACGCGGTTGCCCATTTGCTGTTCTATACCCTCGATCAGTCGCTGCGGATCTGGGTGGTCGCGCGCGAGATTGCGCTGCGCTACTACCTGACAATCGGTTTCATCGGGTTGCTGATCCTGCTGGCGCTGGCGGTCACCTCCACCGATGGCATGGTGCGGCGGCTCGGCGGCAAAAGATGGGCTGCCCTGCACCGCCTCGTCTATGGCGCCGGCGCGTTGGCGGTGGTGCATTTCTTCATTCAAGCCAAGGCCGACGTGACCGAGCCATTCATCATGGGGGGCATATTCCTCTGGCTGATGCTCTGGCGGTTGTTGGCGAAGCGCGGACTGCTGCAGCGCGGCATCGCGTCGATCGCGCTACTGATCCTGTTGGCAGCGGCGGCCGCCGCCGCTTCGGCCGGTGCCGAGGCGCTATACTATCACCTCAAGACCGGCGTCGAGTTGACGCGTGTTTTAGCGACCAACTGGTCCTTCGGGATTGGCCTTCGGCCGGCCTGGGTGGTGGCCGGTGCGGGGCTTGCCGTGGCGGCGGGCGCGGCATTTCGGCCACTATGGAGCAAGCATTCCGGGGGTCAGCGGCGGACAGCCACGGCCTGACAGCCTCGGCTCCTAACGTTTCCTTAATGCCGCTTGCGCTTTGCTAGCTGTCCGAAAACAGCCGCTTTGACAGGCCATGCAGGAAACCTGGGACGTCTCGGCCCTGATCGACAAGGGAATGCGCATTCACGAAGCGCGCGGCATGACCATGCAGCATCTGGGCATGGAATTGCGGCACATCGCGAACCGCGCGTTCATCGATTTCGTGACCCCGGCCCAACGCGCCTGGTTCCGGCGCTGCATCATCAAGGTCACGGCGGGGGAGGAACTCGGGATCATCACGGCGGATCTGCAGACCGGCGCCGTCGCACCGCAGCCGTTTTTCGTCACCGCGCGTCCCGCCAAGGCGGAGGGCAAATGGTGGCTGATGCTGACAGCCAATCTGCCTGAAGCGTTGCGTCCGACGGTCCGCAAGCCGGACAAGCCGGCCTTGGCGTCCGGTCATGAATTCATGCTGCTGATAGAGAGCGCGGCCCAGCAAATAGGGGAGCGGCTGGATCTGATGCGGGTCAATGCCGCGATCCTGGGCGACGAGGCGGCATCGCCGGAGACACGCGCAAGCCTGCAGGCTGACTTCGACGAGATCGTTCTTGGCAACGCGTACGACGGCATCGCCTCGCGCACCGGGGCGGGGGAATATCTCCTGCTGAAGGATCGCGAGATGTCGTCCGGCGCCTTGCTGGCAAAGCTGGGGGCGGCGGCGGAAAGCCGCTCGATCCCACAGTCGCAGCTTGGTCTTGAGAGCAATTCACTGCAGTTGTCGACGCTGGGGCTGAATCTCAACCCGGCCAGCATCCGGCGCGCCGCCGCCACGCTGCGCCATCCCGATCGGCCGGCGCAGGAGTGGGAAGGCGTGGTCATGGAGCAGCCCTTCTGGCTGCGGCCCGCTGTCCTGGCCGCGGGGCTGCTCGCGATCCTGGGACTCGCCTGGCTGGTGATATAAGCGTCAGTATTTCCGAGACTGCACGAGGTTGGCAATGATCGTGGTCTCGCCCAGCGCCTTGCACGCCTCGATGCGGTGCAGGCCGCTCACCAGCACATAGCGCGCCTTGTCCGGACGCACCAGGATCGGCGTTTCCTGGCCCTTGTCCGCGATGCTCTCGGCGAGCGAAGTGACCTTTGCCGGATCGACCGGTTTGCGGAGCGCCGCAGGCACATAGATTTCCTCGATCTTGATGGTGATCGGCTTCATCGGCGCGCATATCTCCAATCGCGGTGACGGGGGGCAAGTCTATGGGCATTTGCAAACCTCCGGCAACCACCCGGTGACATCGCCACCCACGCGGGCGCGCGGTCTGGATTTCCCTAACATCAAGCAATAATGGCAAATATTCCAGCGCGGGCGCGGAACAGCGCGGCAATGCGCGGCGTTAATCGGTTGGCTGGGGAGGGCATCGACAACAATACCAGGGAGGACCCTCATGCTGCGCATCTTCGCCCTTGCGGCGGCCATCTTCGCCATCCAATCCAGCCTGCCCGCGAGCTCCCGCGCGGACGTGACCGTCTCGATCTCCTGCAGTTCGCTCGGCATCGAGCAGCAGCTCTGCCAGACCGGCAGCGAGGCCTGGGCGAAGGAGACCGGCAACGCGGTCAAGCTGGTGGCGACGCCTGCCGACGCCAACGAGCGGCTGGCGCTCTATCAGACGCTGCTGGCGGCGCAGTCGCACGATATCGACATCTTCCAGATCGACGTGATCTGGCCGGCCATCCTGGCGCCCCATCTGATGGATCTCGGTGCCGTGCTTTCGGAGCAGGACCGCGCCGACCATTTCAAGGTCCTGATCGACAACGACACGGTGGGCGGCAAGCTGGTCGCGGTTCCCTGGTTCGTCGATGCCGGCCTGCTCTATTACCGCAAGGATCTGCTGGAGAAGTACGGCAAGGAAGTCCCCAAGACCTGGAGCGAGCTGGCCGACACCGCGAAAGCGATCATGGAGGGAGAGACAAAGGCGGGAAGTTCGGTCCTGCAAGGCTATGTGTGGCAGGGCCGGGCCTATGAAGGGCTTGCCTGCAACGCGCTTGAATGGATCGCGAGCTTCGGCGGCGGCGGCATCGTCGATCAAGACGGCGCCGTCACCATCGACAATCCGCAAGCCGCCAAAGCCCTGGAGACCGCGAAGAGCTGGATCGGCACGATTTCGCCAAAAGGCGTGCTCTCCTATGGGGAAGAGGAATCGCGCGGCGTGTTCCAGTCCGGCAGCGCCGTGTTCATGCGCAACTGGCCCTATGCCTGGGCGCTGGCGAACGCCGCCGACAGCCCGGTGAAGGGCAAGGTCGGCGTCGCGGTCTTGCCGCAAGGCGAAGGCTCCGACGCGCGGCATGCCGCCGCCCTCGGCGGGCAGCATCTCGCCGTCTCGCGCTATTCGAAGCATCCGAAGGAAGCGGCGGACCTGGTGCGGTACCTGACTTCCGCGCAGGAGCAGAAACGCCGCGCCCTCGAGGGCTCGTTCAATCCGACTCTGCGCAGCCTCTATACGGATTCCGAGCTGCTGGCCGCCAACCCGTTCTACAAGGATTTCCTGCCGATCGTGGACAGCGCGGTGGCGCGGCCTTCGACGGTGACGGGGCGGCGCTACAACCAGGTGTCCAGCGCGTTCGTGCGGGTGGTCCACGGCGCGCTGTCGGGAGAGGGCGCGGCCTCGGCCAGCCTAGTGGGCCTGAACAAGGAGCTGGAGCGGCTGGGACGCAACGGTCACTGGTAGGTGCCCCGCATCATGCCGGCGGCGCAGGAGCTGGAAGGCGCCGCGCAAGCACTGGCGTCACGCAAGGCTGGCCCGACGCTAGAGCAGCAACGCGCGCGCATCGCCTGGCTGTTCGTGACACCGATGCTGGCGGCGGTCGCACTGGTGGCGGCTTGGCCGCTGGCGCGCACCATCGCCTTCGGCTTCACCGACGCCTATCTCGACAATCTCGATAGCTGGCAAGTCATCGGGTTCGGCAATTACGTAGCCTTGTTCGAGGATCCGCTCTGGTGGAGCGCGGTCGGGACTACGTTGCTGTTTGCCATTGTCTCAGTCGGGCTGGAAACGGTGTTCGGGTTGGCGATCGCGCTCACGCTCAATGCGCATATGCCGGGGCGCGGACTTTTGCGCGCGGCAGTACTGATCCCGTGGGCCATCCCGACCGTGATCTCAGCCAAGATGTGGGGCTGGATGCTGCACGATCTCTATGGCGTGGTGAATGCCGCGCTGCTGAAACTCGGCCTGATCGCTGCGCCCTGGGCCTGGCTGGCCGAGCCAAGGCTCGCTTTCGCGGCGGTGGTCGCGGTCGATGTGTGGAAGGCGACGCCGTTCATGACACTGCTGATCCTGGCGGCGTTGCAAGTGCTGCCGAAGGAGATCTATCAGGCGGCCAAGGTCGACGGCGTGCCGCCGATCAGGATGTTCCTGCGCGTGACCCTGCCGCTGATCCGGCCGGCGTTGCTGGTCGCGATCATCTTCCGCGGGCTCGATGCGCTGCGGGTGTTCGACGTGATCTATGTCCTCACCGGGAATAATCCGGCGACGACCACCATGTCGGTCTATGCCAGGCAGCAACTGGTCGATTTCCAGGATGTCGGCTACGGGTCGGCCGCCGCCACATCCTTGTTCCTGATTGTCGCGCTCGCCACCGCGATCGTGATCACGGTGGGCCGGGTCAATGTCAGTGCGACGGGAGAGCGGCTATGATCCGCAAGTCCCTCGGCAGGCTCGCCTTCTATCTGCTGATCGCGGGGATCATTTTCTATGCGCTGTTCCCGTTCTATTGGGCGATCGTGTCCTCGCTCAAGACCGGCAGCAGCCTGTTCCAGGTCGAGTTCTGGCCAAGCCACCCGACCCTCGAGAACTATATCGCCTTGTTCCAGGAACAGCCCTTCGCCCGCAACATCGTCAACTCGTTGATCGTGGCGATGGCAGCGACGGGCATCTCGCTGTTTCTGGCCCTGACCGCCGCTTATGCGCTGGGCCGCATCCGGTTCCGCGGGCGGACTTCGATGCTGCTCATCATCCTCAGCGTCTCGATGTTTCCGCAGATCGCAGTGCTGTCGGGACTGTTCGACTTGATCCGCGCGATGGGACTCTACGATTCCCTGGCGGGGCTCGTGATCGCCAATCTCATCCTGACGCTGCCTTTCGTGACCTGGGTGCTGACGACCTTCATGCGCGAGATGCCGCGGGAGCTGGAGCAGGCGGCGATCGTCGATGGCGCCAACGACTGGCGGATCCTGACGCGCGTCTTCCTGCCGATCATGGGTCCGTCTTTGTCGGCCGCGGGGTTGCTGGCTTTCATCCTGGCGTGGAACGAGTTTCTGTTCGCGCTGACCTTTACGCTCTCGACCGAGAAACGGACGGTTCCGGTTGCCATCGCGCTGATCTCCGGCGCGACGGCCTATGAGCTGCCCTGGGGCCGGGTGATGGCAGCCTGCGTCATCGTCACGGTGCCGCTGATCGTCCTGGTGCTGGTGTTGCAGCGCTACATCATCTCCGGCCTCACCGCCGGAGCGGTCAAAGGCTAGCTAGCCGCGATCGAGCGCCCGGATCAGGCGATCGTAGACAGGGGCGGGCAACAGCCGCATCAGGCGTGCGATCCAGGCGAGCGTCCAGGGGAAGGTGACATAGGGGCGACGCGCCACTATGGCCGCACTCAACAGATCGGCGGCGGCGTCGACGTGCACCGACATCGGCTTGGCGCGCTGCTTCTTCGTGTCCTTGGTCACGACGAAGCCGGGCGCGGCGAGCGTCACCGCGATGCCCTTCGGTGCCAGATCGACGCGCAGGCTTTCGATATAGTTCATCAAGGCCGCCTTCGCCGCGCCGTAGGAGGCCGCGTGCGGCAGGCCACGGAACCCGGCGATGCTGCCGATCGCGACGATCTGCCCGCCGCCCTGTTGCAGCAGCGCGGGCAGGGCGGCTTCGATGAAATTGACGACGCCGAAGAGGTTGAGATCGAACGAGGCGCGCATGTCCGCGCTGGTCAGGTGCTCCGGCGGCGTGCGGCTGCCGCCGCCGGCATTGAGGATCAGCCGGTCGATCCGGCCATGCTTGCGCAGCGCCTCCGCAACGCAAAGGCGCGCGGCCTCGCCGACAGTGACGTCGCACACGGATATCTCGCTGCTGCCGCCATCCTTCGCGATCTCGGCCGCCACCTCCTGGAGCAGGCGCAGGCGGCGCGCCACCAGGATCACGTGATCGCCGCGCCGCGCCAGGCGCTGAGCCAGCGCGGCCCCGATGCCCGATGAAGCGCCGGTGATGAGGGTGATCGGCTGCGCGGGGCCGGCCAAGGCGGCTAGTCCGCGATCCGCCGCATGGCGTCGGCGATCGCCTGGTCGCGGTTCGCATCGCTCATCTGGGCGCGCGCGTGCTTCTTGAGATTGCGGCGGGCATCGCGGTAATAGGCGGTGCGTTTCAACAGCGACATCGCGAGCCGGTTGAGGGCACTGGCGGGCCAGCGCATCGGACGGTCGAAATCGAACAGCAGGATCGCGCGCTCCTCGTTCGTGCCGTTCGACACGCGATGCACCATGGAATCATCGAACACGAAGCACCTGCCTTCGCGCCAGTGCACGGTCTCGCCGCCCACCACCATGCGGCAATGCTGCCACCGCTTGGGAACGATGAGCCCGAGGTGCGAGCGCAGGACGCCCTTGGTGATCCCGCGATGCGGCTTGATCCTGTAGTTCGGCGCCAGGATAGAGAACCAAGCGGAGCGCAGGCCCGGGACCTTGCGGAGCATCGCCGCGGTCCTCGGGCACCGCGCGGTGTTACCGGTCAGTTCCTCGCCCATGCCCCACAGGAAAAAGGCGCGCCACTTCTGCGAATGCGCGATGCGGGCCTGGTCGGGCGAGATCTTGTCCATGAAGGGGATATGCTCGCGATCCTGGAGAATGACCTCCAGCTCGGCCCGGATGTCGGTCCAGTTCGCTTCCAGCTCCGCGACGAAGGGGAAATGCTGGTTCGGGATGACTGGCAGGTCCGGAACCCGCGATTGGCGGCTATAGAGCTTGGCCAGCAGCTTCAGGGTGCCGAGACCCAGCATCTTAACCTTAGCGCGCCGCCAAGCCTTCCAGGGAGATTTGCCCTCGCTCCCGCGTACTGCTGTTGCCCCTGCCATTTGACCCCATTGAGCGGCGTTGGTGCGCGGATTCATAAGGGGCCGGGCCAAGGCGGCGCAAGGCCGATCATGTCGCGGAGGGAGACCGGTTTGTGGGCGCCATCGGCGAATAAGGCGGCGAAACAGCCGGTCCGCGGCCTCCAGGTCGGCGGGCGGACGGCCCGGCCGTCGCCCGCCGATCCGGGCGCAGCGGCATCTCGGCGGCAATCAGGCGGTCGAGAGCAGGAATGCGCGGGCCTGTGCTCATTTCACGCGTCCGGCTCTTGGCCGCCACCAATCGCCCGATGACCCTGACGGTCGCGGCGGGAAGGTCCGTGCCATCGACCAGCGCCGGGAGATGCATGGGCGGGCGCTGGCCGCCTTGCAGCCGCAGGAACCGCAGCGTGAGCGCCGGCCGCAGGGCATAGAAATAGCGCTTGAGGGCAATCCGCTCGCGCGAGAGCTTCGCCGCCACCTGGCGCCGCGCCAGATGCAGGTAGTGATAGGTGAGGGCGCGGGGGCTCAGCATGTGCCCGATTCGATGGCGAACAGGATGCGGCACCCCTGGTCGCGCTCGATCATGTCGAGGCGGCGCCGGACCTCTGTCCATCGCTCTTCCAGAATGGCGCTATGACGCTTCATAATGCGACCCTGCTATGGAACGAGAGCGCATTAGACATGAGTCGAGTCCGAATCGAAACGGCTTTGGGCGATATCGACATCGAGGCGTTCGACGAGCGTGCGCCGGCGAGCGCGGGTTACTTTCTGCACGATGTGAAGGGCGGACTTTATGACGGCAGCAGCTTCTTCCGGATCGTGACGCTTTCAAATCAGCGAACGGAGAAGCGCCGCAAGATCGCGGTGATCCAGGGCGGCCTCAAGCATGAGCGCGAGGATATTCCGCCAGTCATTCCGCACGAGACCACGACGGTGACAGGCCTGCGGCACCTCAAGGGCACGGTATCGTTGGCGCGCTTTGCGCCGGGCGCCGTCTATCATTCCTTTTTCATCTGCCTGCGCGACGAGCCGGTATTGGATTTCGGCGGCGCGCGTCATCCCGACGGCCAGGGATTCGCGGCCTTCGGGCGCGTCATTCAGGGTTTCGACGTGCTGGAGCGCATCTTCGCGCAGGCCGAAGCGCAGGAGTATCTCGAGAACGAGATCAGGATCGAGCGCGTGCGGATGCCCTAAACGCTCCCGCCCGCCGTCAGGGCCTAGCTGATGGCGGGCGGGGTGAGCAACAAGCGAGCCCTCGCTCGAGTAAGGGATAAAGAGAGCTTTACGAGCACCCGCTTGTTGAGCCGCAGGTCGTGCACTTCATGCACGTGCCATTCCGGACCAGGGTGAAGTTGCCGCATTCGCCGCAGGCATCGCCCTCGTAGCCCTTCATCTTCGCTTCGCGGATGCGATCCAGCCGGCTCTCTATCTCCTTCGCCAGATTGGGCGAGGAGATCAGCGCGTCCACCTGCTCGTGACGCTCCATGTGGACATGGACCTGCGTTCCGTCATGGCCGTTGCCATGAGAATGGCTGTGGACTTCGTGCGGGCTGGCGGCGAGGGCCGTATTGCCGGCGAATCCACCGCGCGCCACGTTGGAGAGCACCACCAGGTTGGAGCGCACGTAGCCGGTGGAGGCGATGCGCTTCATGCTGGCGAGCTCCCGCTGCGATTCCGGCAGATCAGCCTGCGCCACGCCGCTACCCAGTGCGTCCGGATAGAGGTCATGCGACTGGACGTGCGCCAGATCGTTGCGGCCGAGGTAGGAAATCGCAAGCTCGCGGAACAGATAGTCGAGGATCGAGGTCGACATCTTGATCGCATCGTTGCCTTCGACGATGCCGTTCGGCTCGAACCGCGTGAAGGTGTAGGCCTCGACGAACTCCTCGAGCGGCACGCCGTACTGCAGGCCGATGGAGATCGCGATGGCGAAGTTGTTCATCAGGCTGCGGAAGGCGGCGCCTTCCTTGTGCATGTCGATGAAGACCTCGCCCAGCGCGCCGTCCTCGTATTCGCCGGTCCGCAGGTAGACCTTGTGGCCGCCGACGATCGCCTTCTGAGTGTAGCCCTTGCGGCGCTCCGGCAGGCGCTTGCGCCCCTGCTGGACCTGGCGTTCGATGATGCGCTCGACGATCCGCTCCGCCACCATCGGGGCGCGGGCTGCGGCCGGCGCTTCGATCACCTCGTCCACCATGTCCTCATCGCCGAGCAGCGAGCTGGCGAGCGGCTGAGACAGCTTCGAGCCGTCGCGATAGAGCGCGTTCGCCTTGATGCCGAGGCGCCAGGACAGCATGTAGGCGTCCTTGCACGATTCGACCGAGCTCTGGTTCGGCATGTTGATGGTCTTGGAGATGGCGCCGGAGATGAAGCTCTGCGCCGCCGCCATCATGTGGATGTGGCTTTCGACCGACAGGAAGCGCTTGCCGATCCGGCCGCACGGATTGGCGCAGTCGAAGATCGACAGATGCTCGTCCTTCAGGAACGGCGCGCCTTCCAGCGTCATCGCTCCGGAGCAGAAGGTGTTCGCCGCCTCGATCTCGGCCTTGCTGAAGCCGAGGGTCGCCAGCATGTCGAAGGTCGGCTCGTTGAGCTGCTCGGCGGTGAGGCCTAGGGCGGCCTGGCAGAATTCCTCGCCCAGGGTCCACTTGTTGAACACGAAGCGGATGTCGAAGGCCGCGCCCAGGGCATTCTCGACCGACTGGATGGCACCGGTGGTGAAGCCCTTGGCCTTCAACGCCTCGTGGTTGATGCACGGCGCGCCGGCGAGCGTGCCATGGCCGACGGCGTAGCGGATGATCTCCTCGATCTCGTTCTCCGCATAGCCGAGCTTGTGGAGGGCGGCCGGAACCGTGCGGTTGATGATCTTGAAGTAACCACCGCCGGCCAGCTTCTTGTATTTGACCAGGGCGAAGTCCGGCTCGATGCCGGTGGTGTCGCAATCCATGACGAGGCCGATCGTGCCGGTCGGCGCGATCACGGTCGACTGCGCGTTACGATAACCGTGCAGCTCGCCCAGGGTCAGCGCCTGGTCCCAGGCCTGGTGCGCGGCGTCGAGCAGAGCGGCGTCCGGGCAATTGTCGTGGTCGAGCGTGACAGGCGGGACCGACAGGCCTTCATAGCCCGCGGTCTCGCCATAGGCGGCGCGGCGGTGGTTGCGAATAACCCGCAGCATCGCTTCACGGTTCTTGTCGAAGCTTGGGAACGTGCCGAGCTCGCTCGCCATCTCCGCCGACGTGGCGTAGGAGACGCCGGTCATGATCGCGGTCAGGGCTGCGGTGAGGGCGCGGCCCTCGTCGCTGTCATAGGACAGGCCCATCGCCATCAGCAAGCCGCCGACATTGGCGTAGCCGAGGCCGAGGGTGCGGAAATCGTAGGACAGCTGCGCAATCTCCTTGGACGGGAACTGCGCCATCGTGACCGAGATTTCGAGCACAACGGTCCACAGCCGGACGGCGTGGCTGTAGGCCTCGATATCGATCCGCCCGTCTTCCTTCATGAAGGTCATCAGGTTGAGCGAGGCGAGGTTGCAGGCCGTGTCGTCCAGGAACATGTATTCCGAGCACGGATTCGACGCATTGATGCGCCCCGATTCCGGGCAGGTGTGCCATTCGTTGATGGTGGTGTCGAACTGCACGCCCGGATCGGCCGACGCCCAGGCGGCAGCGCCGATCTTTTCCCACAGATCGCGCGCTTTCACGGTCTTGTGGACTTTGTGATCGGTGCGGCGGATCAGGTTCCAGTCGCCGTCCTCGACCACCTTCTGGATGAAGTCGTTGCTGATCCGCACCGAGTTGTTCGAGTTCTGGCCGGAGACGGTGAGGTACGCGTCGCTGTCCCAATCGGTGTCATAGGTCTTGAACTCGATCTGCTTGTAGCCCTGCTGCGCAAAATGGATGACGCGCTGGATGTAGTTCTCCGACACCTTGGCCTTGCGGGCTTCGCGGATGGCGGCCTTCAGCGCGGGATTCTTCAGCGGATCGAACTTGCCTTCGCCTTCGCCCGAATGCGCGGCCTTGATGACCCGGTTGAGGTGCATGTTGCAGGCTTGCGAGCCCGCGACCAGGGCCGCGACCTTCTGCTCTTCCACCACCTTCCAATCGATATATTCCTCGATATCCGGGTGATCGAGATCGACCGTCACCATTTTGGCGGCACGGCGCGTGGTGCCGCCCGACTTGATGGCGCCGGCGGCGCGATCGCCGATCTTGAGGAAGCTCATGAGGCCGGAGGACTTGCCGCCGCCGGACAGCTTCTCATTGGCGCCACGGAGCTTGGAGAAATTGGAGCCGGTGCCGGAGCCGTATTTGAACAGGCGCGCTTCGCGCACCCAGAGGTCCATGATCCCGCCTTCGTTCACCAGGTCGTCAGCGACGCCCTGGATGAAGCAGGCATGGGGCTGCGGATGCTCGTAGGCCGAGGCGGAGGCCGTCAGCATGCCGGTGCGGAAATCGACGTAGTAGTGGCCCTGGGCCGGGCCGTCGATGCCATAGGCCCAGTGCAGGCCGGTATTGAACCATTGCGGCGAATTCGGCGCACCCATCTGGAGCGCGAGCATGTAGCGCATCTCGTCGAAGAAGGCGCGGGCGTCCTCCTCCGAATCGAAATAGCCGCCCTTCCAGCCCCAATAGGTCCAGGTGCCGGCCAGCCGGTCGAACACCTGCTGAGCCGAATGCTCGCCGACATAGCGTTCCTCGGCCGGCAGCTTCAGCAGTTCTTCGCGGTCCGCTTCCTTGCGCCACAGCCACTCGGGCACGTCGCGCTCGACGACCGGGCGCAGCTTCGCCGGCAGACCGGCCTTGCGGAAATATTTCTGCGCCAGCACGTCGGACGCGACTTGCGACCACTCGGCCGGGACTTCGATGTCCTTCAATTGGAAGACGATTGAGCCATCCGGATTGCGGATCTCGCTGATGGTTTTTTGGAACGCAATCTCCGCGTAGGGAGACTGGTCGGACTTGGTGAAACGGCGTTCAATGCGCATTCAATCCCCCGATAGTCCCGCGTTAACGGGAATCCGCCACCTGCCGAAGAAACTGCTTCAACAAAGTGGTCTAAGTTGTTTAGATCGGCCGCTATATCTTGCGGGTGACCCCGTAGCGACATGCTTAATATAGAGCCCCGAAGGCGCGTCGGGGCAAGCAAACATTTCTACATCTTGTCACATTTGCTTCTTGACGAGCCTACATCTAGTGGCTCCGCCCAGCATCTTGTAGGTGTTGCGGGCGCCTGTGGATAAGTGATGTCAGCAATTTCGGGCTTTTCCGCGGCGCGCCATTCCGACGAGTGTCGAAACGGCCAGGAAAATCAAGAGCATGGCCATGCCGATCCATTGCCGAAGCGCGACTGCTTCGTGCAGCAGCAAAATCGCCGCCAGGGTAGAAAACAAAGGTTCCAGATTCATGGTCAGCGCGGACTGGGCCGGCGAGACCAGCATGAGGCCGAGGAACATGAACAGAATGCCCAGCGTGTAGCAAAGACACACCGCCAGCGTCGCCAGCCAGCCGACCGCGGATTGAGGAAATTGCGGGCCGCCGCTGACGAAGAGATAGAGGCCAACTGCCAGCATTGCCCAGAGATTCATCCAGGCACTCATGGTGAACGGGTGCGCCCGCGTCATCGCGCCAGCGCCGAACAAGGCGATGCAAACGAGCGCCACCGCGGCGGCAAGGGCAAAGGCGATGCCGCGCCAATCGAGCGTCCCGAATCCATCCCAGGATGCGACGACGAGTCCTGCGAATGCGCCGGCCAGGCACAGGGCCTTCAGCCAGGTCATGCGCTCGCGCCCCAGCAGCGGTGAGGCGATTCCGACCATCAGCGGATAGGTGTAGAGCACCAGGACGGCGAGGCTGACGCTGATATAGGCCACCGAAGACAGATAGCCGAACGACATCAAGAAGATGCAGAGCCCAAGGCCAAGCGTGAGAGGGATTGTCCGGCGCGACACCATCAGGCCGCGCCCGAGCACGAGCTGCAATCCGCCGAGGGCCAGCATCATGCAGAGGGAGCGCAGGAAAACCTGAGTCGCCGGGTTGCTGCCGGCATCGTAGGTGATCCGCGCGAAGGTGGTGATCAGGCTGACAAAGAACGCCGCGAGCAAGGTCGCGCCGAGTCCCAGCATGCGATTGCGGCGCTGGTCGGCGAGTTCGGAAGACGACAGGATGGCCTCCTGGATTCGGAAGGACCCGCAAGGTGCGGAAACAAACGACCGGGAGCAACCCCCTCGCGATTCGGCCGGCGCGCCCCGAGGAGGCCGACGCGATCGTCGCGCTGATCCATCGCGCGTTCGGACAATATCGCGGCAAGCTGCGGCCGGAATCGGGTGCGCTGCTGGAAAACGCCGACACCATCAGGGCGGCCATGACGACCGGCACTATCCTGCTTGCCGTCCGCGGCGACCCGATCGTCGGCTGCGTTTCGGTCCACCGGAAGGCGGATTTCGCCTATGCCGGCCGCCTGGCGGTCGAGCCGATGGAGCGGCGCGTTGGCGTCGGCCGGGCCCTGATGGCGCAGGCGGAGGGTTTGGCCCGCCAGATGGGAGCGAACCGCCTGCGCGTGGATGTCCGCCTGAAGCTGCGCGACAACCGGGCGTTCTTCCGGGCGCTGGGTTTCACGGAAGGGGCACATCGCTGCCATGCCGGATTCACCCATCCGACCTATGTCGAACTGGAGAAAATCCTGATTTGACGGCTACTTGGCCCCTGCGGAGCGGCCTTCGGTCAGCTTGCCAGCGCCCGGACCCGCCGATATAGTCCGCGGCAATTCGAGACTTTGAGGCCGGCACGATTCCATGTCTTTCGGTACACGCGTCTTTACCTGGCTCCATGGCGAGCATGTCGGCACCGACGAGTTCGGCAATCGCTACTATCTCGACAAGCGCACTAAGGGAAAAAAACGGGAACGGCGCTGGGTGCTCTACAAGGGCATTCCGGAAGCCAGCAAGGTGCCGCCGGAATGGCACGCCTGGCTGCACAGTACCGTCCTTCAGGCACCGGTCAGCCGGGCGCCGCAGCGCGCCTGGCAAAAGCCGCATGAGCCGAACCTGACCGGCACCGACCTCGCCTACCGGCCGCCCGGCCATGTCCTCAAAGGTGGTGCGCGGGCGCCGGCCAGCGGCGATTACGAGCCTTGGGTACCGAACTGACATCAGATCAATGGCGACGGAACAGTTTGGGGCTGTTCCTGCCGTTTAGGAGGGAACGAGAGGGCCATGCAGCGCAACACACTCGAAACCGTCCTCGGCGCCGTCGTGCTGGTGGTCGCCGGATATTTTTTGTACCTGGTTTATTCGCAGACCCATGTCGGCGCGGAGGCGAGCGGATATCCTCTGGAGCTGCGGTTTGATAGCGGCGGATCGACCGGCGTCGGCACCGACGTGCGGATCGCCGGCGTCAAAGTGGGCTCGGTGATCGACCAGCATTTCGATCCCACGGCCTATCAGGCGGTGGTGACGATCGAGATGGATTATTCGGTCAAGCTACCCAAGGACAGCTCCGCAGTGGTCACCAGCGACGGGTTGCTGGGCGACAATTACATCCTGCTGAACATCGGCGGCGACACCGAGATGCTGGCTCCGGGCGACCGCATCCGCAACGTGCAGGGCGCCATAAATTTGGCGGATTTGATCAACAAGTTCGTGGTCGGCACCAACAGCGGCGGCGCCAGCAACTAGGCCGCGGAGGCGGGATGCATATGTCATCCAAGGGCAACGACAAGTCCGGGGCGGCAAACCGCGGCAAGGGCGGCCACATTTGGCGGCAGCCAGACGGGCATCCCGTGTCGTGCGTCGAAAAGATCAAGGTGTTGAACCAGAATCTCGACGAGATCCGGCAACTGGCGCAGGACGCGCTGGAAGACGCCATCCTGATGGGCTGCGACGAAACGCAGGTACGCGCTGTCCTGCAGACCCTGGTCGAGGATTTGCAGAACCCCTACCGGAAAGACAAATGAGATATCTGCCGGCGGCGTTCGGCGTGGCGGCTTTGCTCGCCATGGCCGGACCTGCGAACGCGATCCAGATGCAGGAGGCCGTGCTGCAGGGCCTCGACAAGATCACTGCGCGGATTTCCACCATCAAGGTCCAGGTGGGTCAGACGGTCAGTTTCGGATCGCTGCAGATCACCGTGCAAGCGTGCGACAAGAAACCGCCGGAGGAAACGCCGGAAAGCGCCGCCTTCCTGCAGGTGGTCGAGCAAAAGCCCGGCGAGCAGCCGGTGACGCGATTCTCGGGCTGGATGTTCGCCTCCAGCCCGGCGCTCTCCGCGATGGAGCATCCGGTCTACGATCTGTGGGTGCTGGATTGCGAGAACCAGGGCGGCACACCAGCTGAGCAAGCGCCAGCGCCTGAGCAACCACCGGCGCCTGAGGGCCAGCCCCCACCGGAAGGCGCGGCGCCGGCCGATTAGAGTGCAGCTTCGTTCAGCGTGTCGGACAGAGCCGCCAGCGTCATGTCTGCCGGGAACGAAGCGCGATGCTTCAGCGCCTCGGTCAGGTGCTTGCGGTAGAGGTCGCGCGAAATCTCGATCGCCCCGAAGCGTTCCAAATGCTTGGTGACGAACTGGGTATCGAGCAGGGCGAAGCCGCCGCGCTTCAGCCGCGCCACCAGATGCACCAGGGCGACCTTGCTGGCGTCGGTCTCGCGGCTGAACATGCTTTCGCCGAAAAACGCGCCGCCCAGCGCGACGCCGTAAAGCCCGCCGACCAGCTCGCCATCCAGCCAGGTCTCGACTGAGTGGGCATAGCCCATGACGTGCAGCTTGCGGCACAGATCAAAGATCGTGTCGTTGATCCAGGTCTGCCGGCGGCCGGGCGCCGGTTCGGCGCAGCCTGCCACCACCTCCTCGAAAGCGCGGTCGGCGGTTACCTCGAACGGGCCCTTGAGAACGGTCTTCCTGAGGCTGCGGGGAACATGAAAATCGTCGAGCGGCAAGATGCCGCGGGCATCAGGGTCGATCCAATAGAGATGGGGGTCGTGTCGCGATTCGGCCATCGGGAAAATCCCAATGGCATACGCCCGGAGCAGCATCTCCGGCGTGATGCGGGGCGACCCAGCGCGATTCGACATGGCGCCTCCTCCAACAAGGCGAGCCTAACGCAAATGGCGGCCGTGGCATAGTCGCCGCGCACAGGGGTGAACAGCCGGGAGGGGAAATCATGACACCGACCCATGTCCGGATGATGACGGCTTATGGCGGTTGGATGAACGGGCGCATGCTGGACCTGTGCGGTACGCGCTCCGATGCCGAGCGCAAGCGCGGTCTCGGCGCCTTCTTCAAGTCGGTTCACGGGACGTTCGATCATCTCATCTATGGCGACCTCGCCTGGACCGGGCGATTGACGGAGAGTTGGCTGGCGGAAACCATGTCGCTGCCGCGCTGGGTGCTGGTGACGCATATGTTCAATCACGCCACGCATCATCGCGGCCAACTGACCACGCTGATGAAGCAGCTCGGCGTGGAGCCGGGTGTCACAGATTTGCCTTGGCTGCCGGCGCTTTATGACGGGACGGTGCTGCGCGCGACGCAAATGTGATCGGTGGGGGCCTTTACATTTGTGTCGGAGGGCGCAGGATACCGCCGGCCTTCACAGCGAACGGAGGTGCTCATGAAAAACACATCAAGGCTGGCGCTGGGGCTTGCGGCTTTTCTGGTCGCGGCTCCGGCGTTAGCCGAATGTCCTGGTCACTCCAGCGTAACGGCCCAGACTCCAAGTGCGCCGGCGCCGGTGGCCCAATCGACACCCGCACCGGCGTCAACGGCGACTGCCGCAGACGACACGGTAATCCTGACGCAGAATCAGACACAGCCGACGACCGTTCCGCCAAAGGAATAGAACGTCGGAAGACGGTGTCGCTTCCGAGCGCCGGCCCAGGGGCCGGCGCTCTTGTTTTGGGGCAGGGCTCAGCCCTTGTGCTCCGCGACGAACTTTTCCAGCCAGCGGATGTCGTAGCTGCCGTTGAGGAAATCGGCGGCGCCCATGATGCGGCGATGCACCGGGATCGAGGTGTGGATCCCGTTGATCACCATCTCCTCCAGTGCACGACGCAAGCGCATCATGCACTCGTTGCGGCTGCGGCCGTGGACGATCAGCTTGGCGACTAGGCTGTCATAGTGCGACGGCACGCGGTAGCCGCCATAGAGCGCCGAATCCACGCGAACGCCGAGGCCGCCCGGCGCGTGGTATTCCGTGACGCGGCCGGGAGAGGGCGCGAAGGTCTCGGGGTTCTCGGCGTTGATGCGGCACTCGATGGCGTGGCCGTTGAACGTGATGTCCGCCTGGGTCATGCCGAGCGGCGCGCCCGACGCGACGCGGATCTGCTCGCGCACCAGATCGATGCCGGTGATCATCTCGGTCACCGGGTGCTCCACCTGCAGGCGGGTGTTCATCTCGATGAAATAGAATTCGCCGTCCTGGAACAGGAACTCGATGGTGCCGACCGAGCGATAGCCCATCTTGCGCATGGCGCTGGTCGCGACCTCGCCGATCTCCGCCCGCTGCTTGCCGTTGAGCGCGGGCGAAGGCGCCTCTTCGACCAGCTTCTGATGGCGGCGCTGGAGCGAGCAGTCGCGCTCTCCCAGATGCACGACGTTGCCGTGATTGTCGGCCAGGATCTGGATCTCGATGTGGCGCGGATGGGAGAGGTATTTCTCCATATAGACGGCATCGTTGCCGAACGACTTCATCGCTTCGCTGCGCGCCATCGACCAGGCCTGCGACAGCTCGCCCTCGTCGTTGGCGACACGCATGCCCTTGCCGCCGCCGCCGGCCGTAGCCTTGATCAAGACCGGATAGCCGATCCTCTTGCCCCAGCGCCTGGCGTCGGCTTCGTCCTTCACCTCTCCGTCGGAGCCGGGGACGACCGGGATGCCGAAACGGATGGCGGCGTCCTTGGCCTGCACCTTGTCGCCCATCAGTGACAGGTGGTCGGGCGCCGGGCCGATGAAGGTGAAGCCGTGCTCCTCCACCATCGCGGCGAAGCGCGCATTCTCCGACAGAAACCCGATGCCGGGATGGATCGCGTCGGCGCCTGTGATGGTGGCGGCCGAGATGATCGCCGGCATGTTGAGATAGGATTCGCGCGACGGCGCCGGCCCGATGCAGACGCTCTCGTCCGCGAGGCGCACATGCATCGCGTCGGCATCGGCGACGGAATGAACCGCGACGGTGCGGATGCCCATTTCGTGACAGGCGCGATGGATGCGGAGCGCAATCTCTCCGCGATTGGCGATCAGGATTTTTTCGAACATCCCCGGACCGTCTTTCCCGGGGCCCTAGGCGACGACCATCAGCGGTTCGCCGAATTCCACCGGCTGACCGTCTTGCACCAGGATCTGGGTGACCGTCCCGGCGTGCGGCGCCGGGATTGGGTTCATCACCTTCATGGCTTCGATGATAAGGATAGTCTGGCCCTTGGCGACCCGGTCGCCGACCTTCACAAACGCGGCGGCATTCGGCTCCGGCGACAGATAGGCAGTGCCGACCATCGGCGAGGAGACCGAGCCGGCGGCCGGCGCATCGCTCGCGGGGGCCGGAGTGAGTGCAGCGGCCGGCGCGGCGGCGACAGGGGCAGCCGCGATCACCGGGCCGCTCGACCCGGCACTCACCCGGATCCGGGCGTCGTCTGTCTCGAACTCGATTTCGGTGAGGCCGGTCTCCTTCAGGAGCTTGGCCAGTTTGCGGATCAAAGCCTCATCGATATCGAACTTGCTCATGCGCGGTCTTTCTTGCTGGTCAGCTCCGCCATCGCCTCGACCGCCAGCACGTAGCCGTGCGCGCCGAGGCCGCAGATGATTCCGGTGGCGGCCTGGCTGGTATAGGTGTGGTGGCGGAAGGCCTCGCGGCGGTGGATGTTGGAGAGGTGCAACTCGATCACCGGCTTGTCGGCCATGCGCAGCGCGTCCAACAAGGCGATCGAGGTGTGTCCGTAGGCACCAGGATTGATGACGATGCCGGCGGCATTGGTCCGCGCCTGTTGAACCCAGGTAACAAGCTCGCCCTCCAGGTTCGATTGTCGGAAATCGACAGCGAGGCTGAGTTCCTTGCCCCGGCGCGTGCACATGCGCTCGATATCGGCGAGGGTGTTGGCGCCATAGATCGCAGTCTCCCGCACCCCGAGCATGTTGAGGTTGGGGCCGTTCAGAATCAATATCTTAGGCGATTTCGCCAAGACCCTTCCCCCGCGGCTGCGATCATCCGAGTCCTTATAGCGGCGGCTGCCGATGCGCGCAATCCGCCGGCATGCCAGGCTGGAACCCGAGCGACGATGGGGGCATTGATGGACAGGATTGCCGGGACAATGCGCGTTTGGCCGGAGGTGCGCCATGCAGTACCACGTCGGGCGGCTGATCGATCATGTGCACCTGAAGGTGCGCGACTTAGCGGCGAGCCGCGGATTCTACGACGCAGCGTTCGGTGCCCTCGGACTGCCGCTGGCGGAGGGCGGGGCCGATTACTTCTATACCGACGAGCTGTATGTCAGCGCGGCGAATCCGCCGCACGAGCCGTTGACCAGCGGCCTCCACCTGGCGTTCCAGGCGGCGGACCGCGATGCCGTGCACCGGTTCCATGCGGCGGTGCTGGCGGCCGGCGGGCGCGACAACGGCGCGCCGGGCGAACGATCCTATCATCCCGGCTACTACGCGGCCTTCGCCTTCGATCCCGACGGCAACAACGTGGAGGCAGTGTTCCATGGACCGATCCGGCGGTCGGCGCCATCGGTCGTCATCATGCGGGTGGTGGAGAAGTAGGCAGGCTTTACATCGCCGCCAGCTCTGCGCTGTTGATCAGCCAGCTTGCGCGCGCGCGGCTGAGACCAGCTTTTTCATGTCGTCGAGCGAGACCGCGCCAGGCACCAGTTGCTTCCCGAACAGGAAGCCCGGCGTGCCCGTGATGCCGAGGGCCGCGGCGAGGGAATCGTTGGCCTGCAACTGGCCTTGGATCGCGGGGTCCTCCATGTCGGCCGCGAGCTTGGTGGTGTCCGCCCCGACCGAGGCGGCAAGCTCCAGCAGGGCGGCTTCTTCGAACGAGCCTTTGTGCGCCATGAAGGCTGTATGTACCGCCTCGTACTTGCCCTGGCGCTGAGCTGCCAGCGCGATCTTCGCCGCTACTACCGATTCAGGCCCGAGGATCGGGAAGTCCTTGTAGACCAGACGGACGTTCGGATCGCTTTTGAGCAACTCCGCCATCGCATCCGTGACCCGCTTGCAGTAGGGACAGCGATAGTCGAAGAACTCGACCACCGTGACGTCGCCCTGTGCATTGCCGGCCACGGGATCGGCCGGGTTGTTGAAGATCTGGTCCTGCTTCAGCTCCAGCGCCTGTTGCGCTTCGGCCTGTTGCTGTTTCTCCGCATTGGCCTGCGCCTGTTTGATGGCGGCCACCACCTCTTCGGGATGAGCCTTGAGATATTGCGAGATCTGCTGATCGATCGCCGCCTGGGGCGGGGCTTCGGCGGAATCGCGGGCGATCGCGAATTCCTTGAAGGCGTAGCCGCCGACGGCGGCAAGGATCAGGGCAAGAGCGATCAGGATCGCGCGCATCGGAACGGTCTTTCAGCAGAGAAGCAGCGGCCGCTAGCATAGCGGCATAGGCGGGTGCCGCGCCACCGGCATCACGAATTTGTCAGTCGTCCTCGTCCTGGTCGGCGGCGAACTGGATGTCCTGGGCCTTGAGGTAGCCTGGCGATCCTTCCTTGAGGCCCTGCATGGCGCGGTCGGCGAATGCCTTGGCTTCCTTGTTCTTGCCGCGGGCGAGGAATTCCTCGGCCTGGGACAGGGTCGCCATGGGCTCGTCGCCGGCCCGGCCATAGGCCGTGGCAAGCAGGTGAAACGCGCGGGCGTTTTTTGGCTCCAGCCGCACCACTTCCTTGAGATTCTCGGTCGCCGGCTCAAGGAACGACGGGTCCTCCAGCCCCACCTGCGCCTCGGCTAGTTCCATCCGTATCAGGGGTTCCTGCGGGGCAAGATCGAGAGCTTGCTGGTAAAGCGGCAGCGCTTCGGTCAGCCGGCCGCGGTCGTAGAGAATCTGCGCCTTCTGCTCCAGGAAGAAGGGATCGTCCGGTGCTTCCGCCAGCAGGCTGTCCATCGATGCGATCGCTTCATCGGTGCGCGATACGCGAAAGTACGCGATGGCGCGGGCGTAGCGCGCAGGAACGCTCTGGTCCTTCTCCGGATACATGTTCATCACGCGACCGAGTGGTTCCAGATAGCCGTTGAGTTTCGCCAGCATCCGCTGATGGCGCATGATCATCTCCGGCGAATCCTTGGCGTCGGCGTAGCGCGATTTCTTCAAGGCGGCCTCGGCTGAATCGACGCGCGACGTCGTCAGCGGGTGCGTGCGCATATAGGGATCTTGGTTGATCTGCGACAGGGCCTCCTGGCGCACTAGCGTGCGGAAGAAATCGACCATGCCCTTCGGCGATTGATGGGTCGCGTCGAGCAGGCGGAAGGCGGCCTGGTCGGCAGCGCCTTCCTGGGCCTGGGAATATTGCAGCAGGTTCCGTTGCGCGATGCTCTGGCCGAGCGTTGCCGCTCCGACGCCGGCGGCACCATTGCCGCTCGCCACGCCAATCGCCACGCCGGCGATGATGCCGATGATGGCTTCGATCGTGCGGTTTTCGATCTCCTCCTTGGCGCGCGCCAAGTGGCCGCCCTGGATGTGACCGGTCTCGTGTGCGATAACGCCGATCAGTTCGTTGGGGGTCTTGGCCTCGGTCAGCAGTCCGGTGTGGATGAAGATCTGCATTCCGTTGGAGACGAAGGCATTGATCCGTTTGTCACTGATGATGTGAACCTGGACCGCCGAGGTATCGAGCCCGGCCGCGGCGAAGATCGGGTCGGCATAGGCACGCAAGGTCGCTTCGATCTCGGCATCACGGATCAGGCTGGGGCCGCGCGACTGGGCCTCCGCCGCCGGCGCCAGGGCGAGAGAAACAGCCAAAGCAACGCCGATCGCGCGCCGCGCCGGTCTTCGGAGGCGAGGCAGGGATCGGGCAGCCCGGTTGATCACATCCATGGTCCTTCCTATGCTCGCGGCCGAATCGTTAAAACCATTAAAATTGAGCGGAGTTCCTCTATGTCGGTGCGCCATCATATCGGCCGGGGCCCGTCGGGCAAGGCAGTCGCGGCCCCGACTCGGCCCGGGCGCGGGGGCCCCTGGCGCCCCCTTGGGCGCCCGTTGCGCCTGGCGGGGAGCCTGATGGGGGCGGTGCTGGCCGTGACGGCCTGCGCCCGTAGCGGCGTCCAGCAGGCTGGCGAACTGTATTCCGTGGACAATTTTTATGGCGGCATTGTGGCCGACGAGCCCCGGGCCGCCCTGGTGGGCCGGGAGACCCTGAATGCCGGCGGCAACGCGGCGGACGCCGTGGCCGCGGCATATTTCGTGATGTCGGCGACCATGCCTTCGACGGCCGGGCTGGGCGGGGGCGGAATATGCGTCATCCACCGGGGGGAGGAAGATGAGATAGCGAGCGAGGTGCTCGATTTCCTGCCACGGGCCGCGGCGGGCGGCCTGGTCGCGATTCCAAGTTCGGCGCGCGGGATGGCGGCGCTGGCGGCGCGCTACGGCAAGCTGCCCTGGGCGCAATTGGTGGCCCCGGCGGAAACGATCGCGCAGACCGGTGAAGCCGCCAGCCGCGCGCTTGCGCGCGATGTTTCGATTGCCGAGAAGAAATTGCGCGCCGATCCGCAGATGGCCGCCTTGTTCACCCGCGCCGACGGCAGCATGCTGGGCGAGGGCGACAACCTGCGGCAGCCGGAGTTGGCCGGCGTGCTGGGCCAGATTCGAGCCAGGGGTCCCAACGAGCTTTATGGCGGCGTGCTGGGCCAGCAACTGGCGGCCAGCGCCCAGGCGATCGGTGCGCCGCTGACCATCGAGGATCTGCGCGGATTCCAGGCGAAGTTCTACAAGCCGCTTGAGATCAAGTGGGGCGACCAGACCATCTTCCTGCCGCAGCCGCCGGCGGCGGGCGGCGTCGCGGTGGCGCAGATGCTGAAGGCGCTCGATGCTGCCGACGACAAGAACCGCGCGGCCTTCCTGGCTGACGCCAGCATGCGCCTCACGGCGGACCGCGCCCAGTGGATGGAGCCCAACGGCGATGCCAAGCAACCTGCCGACGCCCTCATTTCCGACCAGCATGTCGCCCAGGTGATGCAGGGCCATCAGTCGGGTCGCGCCACCGCGGCCGCGAGCCTGCCCTTTCCGGCGCAGCGCGTGCCGGAGAATCCGTTCGCGGCAAGCGTCGTCGCAGTGGACGCAGAGGGGCTGGGCATTGCGTGCAACTTCACCATGAACGCACTGTTCGGCGCGGGACGCATTGCCCAGGGAACGGGGCTTATCCTGGCGCCGGCGCCCTCGGACAAGGGATTCGGTTTTTCGGCGCTGGCGCCGATGATCATGGCGAACGACAATAACGGCGAGCTCTATTACGCTTCCGCTGCGTCGGGCGGAATGGCCGGCGCGCTGGCGGAGGCGGATATGCTCTATGCGGTGACGGAAGAGCGGGTACCGCTGGAGGCGGCGGTGCTGCGCGCGCGGATCTATCACGGCGCTGATCCGGATATCGCTTATTTCGACGTGAGCGGGGACGACAATCCGTCGGGCGCGCTGGCGGCCGCCGGCTACCAAACGGAACAGCGCGAGGCGCTGGGACGTGTCAACGCGATCTTCTGCCCGGGCGGGGCGCCGACCGATCCGGATACCTGCCAATTGCGCAACGACTATCGCGGCAACGGACTTGCGACTCTCGTGAGCGGCAAGTAGGCGCGCGATGGTCCTCAAGGTCGCCGCGCGGGGTCGTATCGATCCGTTCATCGTGATGGAAGTGATGCGCGCTGCCGCCGAGCGGGCAGCGACCGGTGCCGATGTCGTGCATCTGGAAGTCGGCCAGCCTTCCACGCCGGCGCCGCGCAAGGTGCTGGCAGCGGCGAAGGCCGCGCTGGACAAGGAACTCATCGGCTACACGCTGGCGCTGGGAATACCGGAGCTGCGGGCGCGCATCGCGCGGCACTATCGGGAATTCTACGGCGCCGATGTGCCGGCGGATCGCATCGTCGTGACGACCGGTTCCTCCGGCGGGTTCCTGCTGGCCTTCCTGACTGCGTTCGAGCCGGGCGATCGTGTGGCGCTAGCGAGCCCGGGCTACCCCTGCTATCGCAACATCCTGACCGCGCTCGGCATCGATCCGGTGATCGTGCCGATGGAGGCCGACACCAAATACCAGCCGACGGTGGCGGCGCTGGAGCAGGCGCAGCGCGAGCTGGGCGAGCATTTGGACGGGCTCATCATCGCCAGCCCGTCGAACCCTGTCGGCGCCATCGTGCCCGAGCCGGAGATGCGTGCGCTCATGCTTTATTGCCGTCAGCGCGGCATCCGCTTCATCTCGGACGAGATCTATCACGGCATCACCTATGGCGTTGAAGCCGCGACTGCGGCGGCAATCGACGATCAGGCGATCGTGGTCAATTCCTTTTCCAAGTATTTCTCGATGACGGGCTGGCGGCTTGGCTGGCTGGTGGTGCCGACGGATCTGCTGCAGCCGATCGAGCGATTGCAGCAGAACCTTTTCATCTCGCCGCCGACCTTGTCGCAGCACGCCGGCATCGCAGCGTTCGAGGCACATGATGAATGCCGCGCCAATGTCCGCCGCTATGCCGCCAACCGCGAATTGCTGTTGAGCGATCTGCCTGGCGCCGGCTTCGACAAGCTGGTCGCGACGGACGGCGCGTTCTACATCTATGCGGACGTCGCACGCCTCACCAACGACAGCGTCGAATTCTGCCGCCGCATGCTGAGCGAGACCGGTGTCGCCGCCACGCCCGGCGTCGATTTCGACGGCCAGCGCGGCCACGCCACCATGCGCTTCTCCTTCGCCGGCTCGACTGAGGATATGGCGGAAGCGGTGAAGCGGCTCAAGGCGTGGCGGAAGCCTTAGGACCTTCTTAACGCTCACCTGCATCTGCTATTCTGATTCGATTGGCGCATCGGCTCGGGGTCTATGGGCGTTCTTATCAAGCTCGTCATCATTGGGTTCGCGATCTTTCCAGCCGCGGTGCTGACGGCGTTTCTGGTCAGCCATTATCGCAAGCGGATGGGGCCGCGGTTGATCGTGCGCACGCTGGCGCTCGGCGTCATAGCGGGCATGCTGGTGCTGGCGGGCGCGCCGCTGATCGGCTGGGCCATCAGCTTTGCGGCGCCGGGGGTTGAAAGCGCACTGGCCACGGCGTTCCTCGGCGCAGCGGGGCCGGAAGAACTCGCGAAATTTTTGCTGCTCTATTTCGTGGTGCAGGAGCACAAGGACTGCGATTCCGGCGGCGATCTGTTCTGCGCCGCCATGCTGATCGGTCTCGGATTCGCGGGCCTGGAGAATTCGCTCTATCTGCTGCGCAGCCCCGACTGGCTCGGGCTCGGCACGATGCGGGGCGTGCTATCGATCCCGGCCCATATGGTGTTCGGCGGAGTCATGGGACTGTTCGCGGCGCGCGCCTACCGCGGCCAGACGCCGGCGTTGAGCTGGGCTCTGGCCTTGATCGTGCCGGTACTCGGCCACGGGTTGTACGATTTCCCGCTCATGATGTGGCGCGAGCTCGCGCATGTGCCGTTCGCAAATCCGGGTCAGGTGTGGCGCGAGATGTTCTGGTTCCTGATGGTGGTGCTCATCGCCTCCGGCGCGGTGACCTTCCTGATCTGCCGGCATGAGATGGTCGAGATCTTCACGCGGGACAGCGAGGATGCAGATATTCATTTGCCGGCGCGCTGGGCGGTGCGGCCGTGGCGCTTGATCGGAACGGTGTTCGTGCTTTCGGGCGCGGCGGTCGGTCTGGTCGGGTTGTGGTTCGTGCAGTCGGATGAATATCGCGGCGCGTTCTTGCTGGCGCCTTCGGTATTCCCTCATGCCTTCGGCTGGATCATGCGACTGCAGCCGCCGGAAAAGGCCATCGGCGAGCCGCGCGTGGCGGAACGCTAGCGGGTGCCCGCGCCGGCTTCGATTGCAAAGCGCGCGTAGGCGCGCGATTGTGAGCCGGCGATCGCTCTCAAACTGCCGAGTCGGAAATGCCGAAGGCGACAGCCACGCTCGACATTGCGGAGATCACCTCGCCGCGCATTCGCCGGCTGTATTCATATTGGCAGAGCCAGCAACGGTACCGGGGCGGCAGCCTGCCGCGACGCGGCGATATCGCGCCGGACCAGATCAAGGACTTGCTGCCGAACATAATGATCGTTGATGTGGAGAGCGATCCCTTGCGTTTCCGTTATCGACTCGTCGGGACAAGAGTGGTCGAATATAACGGCCTCGAATTCACCGGCCGCTACCTGGGCGAGATCGGCTGGCCGGAGGAGCAGGAACTGTTCGACAGCTACGCCGAGGTGGTGAGCAACCGCCGGCCGTTCTTCGGATCGCTGGCTTGGGAACTGGTCACCAGGGCCGTCGGACGATGCGAGTTCGCCCGACTTCCATTGAGCGAAGACGGCGAGGCGGTGTCGCAGATCCTTGCCATGGAGGACTACGACTTCCCGCAGCTCGATGCGAGTCCGAGCGTTGGCGGGTCAATGCGCTGAGCGCGGGGCGCCATGGTCAATCAGATACATCGGCTCGATTTTTCGCAGATCGATTCTCCCCGCATTCGACGCTTCCGCGACTATTGGAATGGCAAGCGTGCCAGCCCGGATGTTATCCCGTTGCGCGCGGATTTCGACCCGGCGCATGTGCGCGAGCTGTTGCCGGACATCGTGGTCATCGAGGTCGAGCAGGACCCATCGCGATTTCGCTACCGCTTGGTCGGCACCCGCGTGGTTGAATTCAACAACTTGGATTTCACCGGGCTCTATCTCGGTACCATCGGCTGGCAGGAGGAGCGCCAGTTGGTGGATGCCTGCACGGACGTGGTCGTCGGCAAGAAGCCGCTATGCGGCTTCTATACCTGGACGCTCAAGAATGGCGGCATCGGCAAGTGCGAGTTCGCCATATTCCCATTCAGCAATGACGGCCTCGCCGTCACGCAGATCCTGGGCATCGAAGACTACGATTTTCCACGCGACCATCGCGGCGCGCGATCACGCGGGCGGAAATAACCCGACCGACGCGCTGTTGAGCGGAATGCCGAAATGACGCTATTGCGCGTCGGCTGCTACCTGCATTTTCACGATGCGATCCTGCGGGGCGCTGACTATGCCGCTGCCAGGGTCGCCCTTCTTGATGCGATCGACGAATTCCATGCCCTCGATCACCTGGCCGAAGGCGGTGTATTGGCCGTCGAGATGCGGGGCGGGCGCGAAGCAGATGAAGAACTGGCTGTCGGCACTGTTCACATCCGACGAACGCGCCATCGAGACTGTGCCGCGCACGTGCTTGACGGCGGAGAACTCGGCTTCCAGCCGCCGACCCGAGCCGCCGGTTCCGGTGCCGGTCGGGTCGCCGCCCTGAGCCATGAAGTTCGGAATGACGCGGTGGAACGGCGTGCCGTCATAGAAGCCCTGGCGTGCCAGCTCCTTGATGCGCGCCACGGTCTTCGGAGCGACGTCCGGCCGAAGCTGGATCACCACGCGGCCGTAGCTGAGGTCCATATAGAGCGTATTCTCGAGATCTTGCGCGAGCGCGTCGGCAGCGCCGGCTGTCGCGAGCGCACAAGCGGCGAGCGCGCCAAAGGCGCGGCGGGACATATTCGTCATGGAAATCTCCGTGGGCAGATCTAGGCCATCGTCTTCTTGAGGTTCTCGTCGAGCTTGTCGAGGAACTCGGTGGTCGACAGCCATTTCTGGTCAGGCGAAATCAGCAACGCGAGATCCTTGGTCATGAAACCGGATTCGACCGTATCGACGCAGATCTTTTCCAGCGCCTCGGCAAATTTCTGCACCTCGGGCGTGCCGTCGAACTTGCCGCGGTACCAAAGGCCGCGGGTCCAGGCATAGATCGAGGCGATCGGGTTGGTCGATGTCTGCTTGCCCTTCTGGTGCTCGCGGAAGTGGCGCGTCACGGTGCCGTGCGCAGCCTCCGCCTCTACGACGTTGCCGTCCGGGCTCATGAGAACGGAGGTCATGAGGCCGAGCGAACCGAAGCCTTGCGCGACGGTGTCGGACTGCACGTCACCATCATAGTTCTTGCAGGCCCATACGAAGCCGCCCGACCACTTCAAGGCGCTCGCCACCATGTCGTCGATCAGGCGATGCTCGTAGACCATCCCCTTCGCCTTGAATTGCGACGCGAATTCCTGGTCGAACACCTCCTGGAAGATATCCTTGAAGCGGCCGTCATAGACCTTGAGGATGGTGTTCTTGGTCGACAGATAGACCGGCCAGCCGAGACCGATACCGTAGTTGAAGCAGGCGCGCGCGAAGCCGCGGATCGAATCATCGAGATTGTACATGCCGAGCGCGACGCCGCCGCCGGGGAAGTTGAAGACCTCTTTCTCGATCGGCTTGCCGCCATCGGCGGGCTCGAACTTCATGGTCAGCTTGCCCTTGCCGGGCACCACGAAATCGGTGGCGCGGTATTGATCGCCGAAGGCATGGCGGCCGATGACGATGGGCTGGGTCCAGCCCGGCACCAGGCGCGGCACGTTCTTGCAGATGATCGGCTGGCGGAAGACGGTGCCGTCGAGGATGTTACGGATCGTGCCGTTGGGCGACTTCCACATCTGCTTGAGGTTGAACTCTTTCACGCGCGCCTCGTCGGGCGTGATGGTCGCACACTTGACACCGACACGGTGCTGCTTGATGGCGTTGGCGGCGTCGATGGTGATCTGGTCGCCGGTCTTGTCGCGGCTCTCGACGCCGAGGTCGTAATATTTCAGATCGACCTCGAGATAGGGCAGGATCAGCTTGTCCTTGATGAAGCGCCAGATGATGCGCGTCATCTCGTCGCCGTCCAACTCCACGATCGGGTTCTTGACCTTGATCTTCGCCATTCTGTTGCATCCTCCGAGGGCGGCTAGCCCACGCGCATGGGCGCGGCGGCCGCGATGTTGCATCGCAAAATCGGCGCAGAATAGCATCGCGCGCTGGAATTTCCAGCGCGCGGAAATCACGGGCTAGGCCAAGCTAAATGCGCTCGGGATAGCTCGGCTCGCGGGTCTGCGGCGACGCCTCAAGCAGGTCAAACAGGCGGCCGACACTGCCGGCCACGGAGAACAACTGCCGCGCCGCCGGCCGGGCAAAGCCGTTGTCGATCACGTGGTCAACCAAATCCAGGAATGGTTCCCAATAGTCGTCGTGATTGACCAGGATGATCGGCTTGTCATGCATGCCGAGCTGGCGCCAGGTGATGATCTCGAAGGTCTCGTCGAGGGTTCCCATGCCGCCCGGCAGCACGATGAAGGCCTCCGACAGGTCGAACATCATGCGCTTGCGGGTGTGCATGCTGTCGACGATCTTGAGGTCGGTGAGGCCGCGATGGCCAAGTTCGGCCTGCTGCAGATGCTGCGGGATGATACCCAGGACCTCGCCGCCCGCAGCCAGCGCCGCGTCAGCGACCGCGCCCATCAGGCCAACGCCGCCGCCGCCATAGACCAGGCGAATACGATGCTCCCCTAGAGCGCGTCCGACATCGGTGGCGATTTTGAGGAAGGTTTCGGAGGCGCCGTTGGAAGCGCCACAATAGACGCAAACGGACTTCATAATCTGATTCATTCCCAATCCAAGGGGCCGTCCCCTTGGCCTTTCTTCTCTATCTCTCTGGTCACAACATTTATGGCGGGAATCGGGTATTCGGGCAAGTATCGGAGGGTAGCTCTTTTTGGCCATGATAAGGCACTTTTCGTTGTATTCCCGCCACAGTTGGCTTTGTTGGACCGGCCAAGACTGCTCGGATGGCTGGTTTCCGCTGATTCGGCGATGGAACAGCAATCTCCGGCCTGTGACTTCGTTCTTCTGCCTCACCGGCCGGTCTGATACTGTTGTGCAACAGGTTGGTCACGGGAGGATCAGGTGACGCGCGTCGCTCTGACCGGAACAATTGGCGCCGCGGTTCTGGTGGTCGCGCTCGGGCTATTCTTTGCGATCTACCAGCAGGACCAGGACGATAGCAGCGATGCGACGTCCGGCCAGCCCGCTGCCGCTCCCGGAGCCGACTCGGCGGGTAATGGCGGCGACCAAGCCACCCAGTCAGCCGGCACAGCCGGGGGCGGAGCAACCGCCACGCAGTCCGGGACCGGCGCAGCCGGCGAGGGTGCATCCGCCCCGCCCAGCTTCGATGTGGTGCGCGTCAATCCCAGTGGTGATGCCGTGATCGCCGGTCGCGCCCAGCCGGATGCCGAGGTCACCATCCTGGATCAGGGCAAGGCGATCGGTTCGGTGAAAGCGGACGGCCATGGCGAATGGGTCTTCCTGCCCGATAGCGCCCTTGATCCCGGCGAGCACAGCTTCACGCTCGAAAGCAAACCGGAAGATTCCGCGCAAGCTCCCAAACAGGAATCAGAGACCTCGGTGGTCGTGCTGGTGCCGCAGGTGGCGAAGGACATTGCGGGCCGCACCAGCGATCAGCCGGCTGGCGCGCTCGCCATCGAAGTGCCCAGGTCGGGCAATGGGCCGACCCGGGTCATGAATGTGCCGAACCAGCCGGCCGAAGCCTCGGCCGGCGCGCCGAAAGTGCCGGAGATCTCGGCGATCGATTACGATGCCAGCGGGCGCGCGATCCTGTCGGGCAGGGCGCCCGGTGGTGCGCGGCTGTTCGTCTATGTCGATAACGAGCCGGTCGGCGAGGCCGTGGCGGACGAGGACGGGCTGTGGACCTTTACGCCGCCGACGGCGGTCGCCCCCGGACTGCATGTCATCCGGGTCGATCAGGTCGACGCGACCGGCAAGGTGCTGGCGCGCGCCCAGACTCCATTCGAGCAGGCGGAGGTACCGCTGGCAGCCCAGGCTGGAGCCGGCGGTCAGCAGACCGCTTCGGCCAGCGGCGCCAGCCAGGCCAGCGCCGGCCAGAGCGACAGCGCGCTCGCGGGGGGCAGGATCGTCGTGCAGCCGGGGAACTCCCTATGGAAGCTCGCGCGCGAAAGCTACGGGCAGGGAGTCCGCTACACCGTGATCTACGAAGCGAACAAAGAGCAGATCTCCAATCCGGACCTGATCTATCCGGGCCAGGTGTTCTCCGTTCCCGCCGGCAATTGATATCGCCCCCAGCATCGAAAGACATAGCAAGGTGAGCCCCGCCGGTCTGGAGTTGGGTCCGCGCGAGCTGCAGCTCCTGCGCTCCGCCGGGCTGGTTTCAGCGCGCGGCTATGCGGCCGCTGTCGATGCAGTGCGAGACGAGGCCTTCTGGGTGCGATGGGGACTGCGTGCGCTGATGGCGCTCGGCGCGGGACAGTTCCTGGCCGGCGTGGTCTTTTTCTTCGCCTACAACTGGCACGACCTTTCCGACCTCGCCAAGTTCGCAATCGTCGAGACGGCGCTGGTGATCGCGGCGGGGGGTGCCTTGCTGGTCGGTCTCGATCGCGCCTTCGGCCAAGTGCTGCTGATCGTGGCGTCGGTCTTGACCGGCGTGCTGCTCGCGGTGATCGGCCAAGTCTATCAGACCGGCGCCGACGCGTTCGAGCTGTTCGTCGCGTGGGCGGCGCTGATCCTGCCTTGGGCGATCATCTCGCGCAGCGCGGTCCATTGGCTGCTCTGGCTGGTCGTCGCCGAGGCCGCGCTCGCGCTCTATGGCGGCCAGGTGCTGATGGTGGTGAGCGCCGTCAGTCTGGGTGAAATCTGGGTGCTGGTTGGAGCGACCATCGTGCTCGCGCTCGTGGTCAGGGAACTCGCCGTTCATGGCGGCCTGGCGTGGGGGTCGGCGCATTGGACGCGCCTGGTCCTGTTGTTCGCCGCCATGGCCGTGCTGTTCATCCCAGCCGCGGGAAATGCCGTGGACATCGACGAATTCGGTTCCGAGCCACTTTGTCTCGCGGCATTCCTGCTGATGATGGTCGGCGGCGCCGGAATCTATTGGCGGCTCAGGCCCGACTTCGCGGCTCTGGTCATGGTCATCGGATTCGCCGACACATTCTTCATTTGCGTCGGATATCGCCTGATCGACGAGGCAGTCGGATTTGGCTTCAGCGGCGTCGCGCCGGCGCTGACCAGCTTTGGCGCGATGATTGCGTGGGCGATCGCCGGAACAGGAAGCGCCGCGCTGGCAATGCGGCGCCTGCGCGCCGGCCTGCAAGGAATCCCGGCATGACGACTCTCGCTGCATTCTGTGCGCGGACCGGGATCGAGGAAGAGGCGGCGCGCCAGGCGCTGAATGCGCACGCGGCGCAGGACGACGCGCCGTGGTACATGCAAGCGGTTCTGGGGATCGGCGCCTGGGTCACAGCGATCGCCGCGCTCTTGTTCGCCGGGGCGGTCATGATGCTGGTCTTTGAGATCGATGAGCCGAACCTGGCTGTCGCGATTGTCGGCGCGATCGTGTTCGGCGCCAGCTTGTGGCTGCTGCATCACCGGCCCGAAGGCGCGTTCATGGCGCATGCTGCCGTGGCCTTCGCCACCGCGGGCACACTGCTTGCGGCTGCCGGAATTGGCGTAACTCAGGAAAGCGTTTGGGCGGCCGCCGCCGCGACCTTGCCGTTGGCCGGCGCGGCGATCTGGCAGCAGCGGTCGGTGCTGTTGCAGTTCCTGATCACCTCGGTCGCGCTGATCCTGGCCATCCTTGCCGTATGGGACCATTGGCACGATGTGCTCTCCGACCTGCCCGCAATCTTTGCTCCGTTCGGCGTGGCTCTCTTGCTGTATCCGCCACGCCGCGACGTACGGCCGACTGCGTTTGCCCTGCTGATCGTGCCGCAGCTCCTGGGCGCCCTGGCGCTTGACCTCGAAACCGGCTGGACGCTCTGGCACGGCTGGCCGGCCAAGATGCTGTTCCTGGCGATGTTCGCTTTCTTGTTCGCCTTCAATTGGCGGCGCGTGACGGACTCGCAGGGACGATTGCTGACGTTGGCGGGGGCGGCGGCGGTCGCGGCAATCGCGCTCCTGCTGCCGACCGGCACAGCGGCCGCCCTGGTGCTGCTGGCGCTGGCCTATACACTGGGCTCGCGGTCCTTGGCCGCAATCGGCGCGCTGGCGGAGGTCTACTTTATCTGGCGCTTCTACGCGGACCTCCAGGATACGCTGCTGACCAAGTCGATCATCCTGATGGCGGCGGGCGCGGCTCTGCTGATCTGCTATGGCTTGCTGATCGGGACGCTGCGCGAGCGGAGGCTGTCATGAAAAAGGCGAGATTGGCGATTGCGCTGGTCGGATTGGCGCTCATTCTCATGCTCGCCAACTGGGCCATCGCGCAGAAGCGCGCGGTCGTTGCCGATGGCCGGGTCCTGTTGCTCGAGCTGCGGCCGGCCGATCCGCGATCTTTGTTCCAGGGCGACTACATGGCGCTGGCACTGGCTGATGCGACCATGCCGGCCTCGACGATCATCGCCAGCCTGCCCTATCGCGGCACGGTGGTCCTGTCGCTGGACGAAAACGGGGTAGGTCGCTATGCGCGGCTGGATGACGGGACGCCGCTCCAGGCTGATGAGATGCGCGTGCAATATCGCCGGCACCAGGATTGGCGCGGACCGCGGTTGGATTATGGCGCCCAGGCCTTCTTCTTCCAGGAGGGCGACGCCAAGCTTTATGAGGACGCCAAATTCGCCTTGCTGCGGGTGGCGAAGGATGGCGGCACGGTTTTGACCGATCTTGCCGGCGAGGACCGCATGGCGATCAAGGCGCGGTGACCGGCGCGAGCGCAGACGACGAAGGTCAGGCGGCGGGCTTTGCCCAGCGCGGCAGGACGTCCCGCAGCACCATCAGATAGGGGCGGGCTTCCAGGACCAGCTCCGCGGCCGCCGTCAGCAGGGCGGTGGGAGTCCAGGTCTCATTGAGCCGGGCCTTGCCGACGCAATAGATCCGCTTCTGCTTCGACACCATGAGGCGGCACGAGGGCGAGGTGTGGCTGGAGCGGATGATGGCATGGACCGCCTCGCGCATCTCCACGCCTTCCACCGAATAGGGATCGCCGCCGATGTTGGCTGCGATCTGCAGCACGGGTCCGGAATCGGTCAGCCGCGTCACCGCGGAAAAGGGGAGGCCGCAAGCCTTGAACCCGAATTCGACGTTCGTACGTTCTTGCTTCAGCGCGATCGAGCCATCGTCCAGGACGTCCAGCTCGTTCAGCTCCGCAGGCGCAGGCGGGTGGTTGAAGACCGTCGGCATATTCATGAAATCAGTGCCAACTGAAATGGTTTGGATCAAAGCCGATGCTAATTGGAGGATGATTAACGAAAACTAAAAAGTGCTGCGCACAACGTTCCCGGCACGATTGCTGCCGGTCATTGACTTGGGCGGCGCTAACGGCCAGATATGTGCCAAATCAATGCAATAGCGGCGGACCATGGCGAAAAGCTTGAAGGATCGCCGGCCGGCCGAGCGAGGTGCTCTTCTTGTCGACATTCACTGTCCCGCCGATCCATCGCGACGGCTGGCGTTTCGTAGCCCTGTTCGCGCTGGTGACCGTGCTTCTGTTCTGGGCCTGGGAGCCGTTGGGTTGGGTGGGCGTCATTCTCACCTGCTGGTGCGCCTACTTCTTCCGGAATCCCGCGCGCGTCACGCCGAACCGGCCGGGCCTTGTCATCTCGCCGGCGGACGGGATCGTGCAGATGATCCAGCCCGCCATCCCGCCGGCGGAGCTGGGCATGGATCAAAGGCCTCTCACGCGCATTAGTGTGTTCATGAACGTATTCGACGTTCACGTGAACCGCTCGCCGATCGACGGCGAAGTGGTCGCACTCGCCTACCGGCCCGGCAAGTTCGTCAATGCGGCGCTCGACAAGGCCAGCGAGCACAATGAGCGCCAGTCGATCCACCTGCGCGCGCCGGACGGCCTCAACCTCTGCGTGGTGCAGATCGCGGGCCTGGTCGCGCGGCGCATCAAATGCGAGCTGTCTGCCGGCCGTACGGTACGGGCCGGCGAGCGGTTCGGCCTGATCCGCTTCGGCAGCCGGGTCGACGTCTACCTGCCGGACGGCGTCTCACCCCTCGTTTGCGTCGGGCAGCGGTCGGTGGCCGGCGAGACGGTGCTGGCGGACGCCAAGTCGGACGAATCCACGAGGCTTGGCGAGCAACGGTAATCTGCGGCAGAATGGACCGGCTGCGGACGGTTCAATCCTGGAGGATCGAGAGCCATGCGGCGAACCAGATTGCGGGACCATTCGATCAATCGGCTGATCCCCAACATGCTGACCCTGTTCGCCTTGTGCGCGGGGCTCACCTCCATCAAGTTCGCGCTCGATGCCCAGGCGCTGATGGATGTCACCGCCTATGCCGATCCGTCCTCGGTCGCCGATGCCGCCGCCCGGAAATGGGAGCTGGCCTGCATCGCCATCATCGTTGCCGCCGTGTTCGATGCGCTGGACGGACGGATCGCCCGCCTGCTGGACAGCACCAGCAAGTTCGGCGCCGAGCTCGACTCGCTGTCGGATTTCGTCGCTTTTGGCGTCGCGCCATCGGTCATCCTCTATGTCTGGACAATGGATCAGGCGGGACGCATCGGCTGGGGCTGCTCGCTGCTGTTCAGCGCCTGCATGGCGCTGCGCCTCGCGCGCTTCAACACCAAGCTCGACAACGCCGACGTACCGGCCTGGACCATGCGTTTCTTCACCGGCGTGCCGGCGCCGGCAGGGGCTGGATTGGTGCTGATGCCGCTGATCGCCTACAACGAGTACGGCACCGGCCTGGCCGATTCGCCGTGGCTGGTCGGCACCTGGATGGTGATCATCTCCGGCCTGCTGGTCAGCCGCATCCCGACCTTCTCGTTCAAACGGCTGGCCATCAATCAGCGCTGGGTATTGCCTGCCATGGTCATCGTGACCGTGTTCGTCGCGTTGCTCGCCAGCGAGACCTGGAACACGATCCTGGGCTGCGGCGCGCTCTATCTCGCGTCCATCCCCTTCAGCCACCGGCAATATCAGCGGCTGGCGATGCAGCGGCCGAATGCGCCGACCATCGACCAGCGCGCCGAGCAGGACCTGGATCTCCATTGAAGATCTGACGGCGTCCCCCCGATGCTGGATCGTGCCGCGCGGCGGCTGATCGACCCCGTGCTCGACCGGCTGGCGGTTGCCGCGCAGCGGCGGAGCCTGACCGCCAATCAGATAACCGTTGCAGGCTTCCTGTGCGGCGTGGCGGCGATGGTCGCCATTGCCATGCAATTCTATGGGCTGGGACTGCTGCTGCTGCTTGCCAACCGGCTGGCCGATGGCGTCGACGGCGCCTTGGCCCGGCGCATTGGCGCAACGGACCTGGGTGGCTATCTCGACATCGTTCTCGACTTCATCATCTATTCCGGCGCGGCCTTCGCCTTCGCGCTGGCGCAGCCCGATCATGCGCAGGCCGCGGCGTTTCTGATCTTTTCCTTCATGGGAACGGGCTCCAGCTTTCTGGCGTTCGCGATCTTCGCGGCCAAGCGCAAGCTGGATGGCGAAGCGGCGACCAACAAAAGCTTCTACTATCTCGGAGGCATCACGGAGGGGACCGAGACAATCCTTCTGTTCGTGATTATCCTGGTGTTCCCCACCTGGTTCGCGATCGCGGCCTATGTCTACGGCACGCTGTGCTGGCTGACGACCATCGGGCGCATCGGAGCCGCGGTGCAAAGATTGCGATAGGAGAACAGCATGCAGACGGGGCAGCCGGCACAGACCTGGAGCGAAGAAACCTCCGCCAGCTTCATCGCCTATGGACGGTTCTTCAATCCGGAGCGCGAGCGCCAGTTCGACGTCATCGGTGATCTTGTGGCCGCGGCCGTCGATGGTGAAACTGCGCCGCTGATCGTGGAGCTGTGCTGCGGAGCTGGCGACTTGGCGGCATATCTGCTCGGCCGGTTTCCATCGGCGCGTTATCTCGCGCTCGATGGATCGCCGGCGATGCTGGCGGAGACGGCGCAGCAATGTGCTTTGTTCCGCGGCCGGCTCACGACACAGCAATTCGATCTCGGCAGCGATGGCTGGCGTCAGATGCGGGAACAGCCGCGCGTGGCCGTCAGCTCTTTGGCCATTCATCACCTGGACGGCAATGGAAAGCGCAAGCTGTTTCGGGATCTCCACGGCTTGCTCGCGGCGGGTGGCGCGTTCGTGCTGGCTGACATCATGCGCCCGACATCGCCGGCCGGGTTCGCGGTGGCGGCCGAGGCCTATGAGCGTGCCGTCGCCGAGCGCTCGCTGAAGGAACGCGGCGATCTCAGCATGCTCGAAAAGCTGCGCGAGCTGAGATGGAACTATTTCCGCTATCCGGACGATAATACCGCCGACCAGCCATCCACGGTGGCGGAGCATCTGAGATGGCTGGAGGAAGTCGGCTTCCGCGGCGTCGATATCTATAGGGCCGTCGCAGGGCACGCCATCGTCAGCGGCATGAAATAGCCTATTCGGCTTGCGCCGGCTCGGGGCCGATCTGCCGCCTGCGAGCACGGCGACGGGCGCGCCAATCGGAGAGGCGACCCTGCAGCTCCAGCGCGCAGGGCGTGAACAGCAAGGTCAGCGGCGAGGCAAACAGCACACCGAACGTGATGGCGGCGGCCAGCGGCGACCACCATTGGGTCGACGGCGCGTCGAACGTGATGTTGCGGTTGGTGAAGTCGATCGTCATGTGAAACACCAGCGGCAGCAGGCCGAGCACGGTCGTCAGCTTGGTCAGGATGACGGGCCGCAGACGCTGTACGCCGGTCAGCAGCAGCGCATCGCGCCGCGACTTCGCGGTCTTCTTGAGATGATCGTAGGTGTCGATCAATACGATGTTGTTGTTGACGATGATGCCGGCGAGCGCGATGACGCCGATGCCGGTCATCACGATGCCGAACGGCTGATGCAGGATCAGCAGGCCGAACATGACGCCGATCGAGGACATGACGACAGCGGTCAGGACCAGAAAGACCGAAAAGAAGCTGTTGAACTGCAGCAGCAGGATGAGGGTGATCAGGAACATGGTGGCCGCCGCCGCCAGCGTGAGGAAGTTGGCGGATTCCGCGCGGTCTTCCTCCTCGCCCTTGAACGCGATATTGACCAATGGATCGAGCCCCGGATGGGTGCCAAGCCAAGCCTTGATCGCCTCCAGCTCGGCGTAAGCCTGAGCGCCGGGTTTCACGTCTGCTTCGACATCGATGACGCGCGTGCCGTCGACCCGGTGGACCAAGGCGAGCTTTGGCTTGGCGGTGCGCTCGACGAAGTTACTGAGCGGAACGGAGCCGCCGGCAATCGGGATGCGAAGCTTGTCTAGCTCGCTGATGTTGCGCACTTCCGACGGGAAGCGCGCCACGATGTCGATCTCGTCATCGGCATCGTCCGGCCGGTAGTCACCGAACTTAAGGCCGCGAGTCACGAGCTGGATCACGTCGCCAACCGCGGTGACGTCGAGGCCGAACTTGGCTGCTTCGCCGCGATCGACGTCAAGCTCCCATTCGATACCGGGAACGGGCCGCGAATCCTGCACGTCCACCAGGCCCGGCATGGTTTCCAGCTTCTTGCGGATGAGATCGGCCGCCGCCTCCAGGGCAGTGAAGTTGGTGGAAGTCAGCTGGAGCGAAACCGGCTTGCCGCCGCTGGGGCCGCCTTCTTCCTTGGTAAGCTCGATCTGGATGCCGGGAATGGGCGCCGTCCGGTCGCGAATGTCCTCCAGGATGGCGTCGACCTTGCGCCGCTTGTCCCAGTCGGCGAATTCCACCGTAATCGTGCCGATCACGTCCTCAGCCAGCTCTTCGCCACCGGACCGGCCACCGGCATCGGCCTTGGTGACGCTATAGACACTCCGCAGGTCATGATGCTCGGCATTGATGGCGAGAACCTCGCGCTCGACCGACTTGACCAGGTTGTCGCGCTCGTTGACCGACATGTTGCCGCGGGCGTGAACCTGGACCTGGGCGCGATCGGGCTCGGTTTCCGGGAAGAACTCGACGCCAGCGCTGTAGAAATAGGAGGCGACGACGGTGCCGCTCAGGATCGCGAGGCCGACGAAAATGACGATCACAGGATGCCTGAGCGCGCCACGCAGCGCGATCAGATAGAACCAATCCAATCCCCTGGCACGTGCCAGCTGTTCCTCGGCCGAAAGACGCTCGGCCGTGGCGGCATGGAGGCCCTCGCCATTCGGTTTGCCGATGATCGCTCCGATGCACGGAATGAAGATCATCGCCATCAGCAGCGAGGCGAACAAAGTCGCGGTCAGCGTGATGGGGAGGTACTTCATGAACTCGCCGGTGACGCCTGGCCAGAATGCCATCGGACCGAAGGCTGCGATGATGGTCGTGATCGATGAGAAAATCGGCCAGGCCATGCGCTTGGTCGCTTCGGCGTAAGCCAGTCGGCGGTCCATGCCGTTCAGCATGCAGCGATCGGCGAACTCGACCAGGATGATGGCGCCGTCGACCAGCATGCCCGTCGCCATGATCAGGCTGAACAGCACGACGATATTGATGCTGATGCCGAAGCCGGCCAGCATCAGGATGCCGATCAGGAACGAGCCCGGGACGGCGATGCCGACGATCAGGCCGCCGCGCAGCCCGAGCGATGCGACGATAACGATGAGGACCAGCAGAACCGCCGTGATGAGGCTGTTCTCCAACTCGCCCAGCATGTCGCGGATTTCCTTGGAGCTGTCCTGCGAGAACGTGACCTTGACCTGCGGCGGCCAGGACTTGCTCTCCTCCGTCACCAGGGCACGGACCCGGTTGATGGTCTCGATGATGTTCTCGCCGGCACGCTTCGATACTTCGATGCCGATGGCCGGCAGGCCGTCGATGCGGGCGACGGATTCTGGATCCTTGAAGGTGCGGCGGAGACTGGCGATGTCCTTGACCCGCACGACGGCATCGCCGTTGACCTTCAGCGGCATATCAAGAATGTCGTCCGCCGTTTCGAAGAGACCCGGCACCTTGATGGCGAACCGGCCCTGGCCGGTATCCATCGTGCCGGCCGCGACCAGGCGATTGGAGCGGGCGACGATCGTGCCGATCTGATCAAGGGAGAGCCCGTACGCCTCGATCCGCAGCGGATCGATGATGAGCTCGACCAGCTCTTCGCGCTCGCCGCTCATGGTCGCTTCCAGAACGGCTGGGATGCTTTCGATCTTGTCCTGCAGGCGATCGGCGAGGGTACGCAGAGTGCGTTCCGGGACATCGCCGGACAGCGTTACGAGCAGGACCGGGAAGCGGCTGAACGCAACTTCGAAAACCTGCGGCTCGTCGGTATCTTCGGGCAGATCGGGCTTCGCAAGGTCGACCTGCTCGCGCACATCGTCCAACGCCTTATCGATGTCGTAACCGGCCTGAAATTCCAGCACCACGCTGGCGCCGCTGGGATAGGTGAGGGAGCGAAGCTCCTTAAGCCCCTCGATGGTGCGCATCTTCTGCTCCATCGGGCGGGCCAGCAGCCGTTCCGCATCGTCAGGCGAGACGCCTTCCAGCGTCATCATCACGTAGATAAAGGGCAGCTGAATGTCGGGCCACAGTTCCTTTGGCAGGTTCTTGTAAGTGACCCAGCCGGCTCCCAGCAGAAGCACCAAGGCCGCCAGCACGACGCGGCTGTTGGCGATGATCCCCTCGACGAGACGATTCATTGGGGATTGCCGTCGCTTGCCGCGGGCTTGGAATCGACCGGATGCACAAGCTGGCCGTCGATGACGAAGTCTTGGCCGACCACGATCAGCCGCGCGCTCGGGGCCAGCCCCGTGATCCACAGGCCGTTGGTGTCTTCGCGCAAGATATCGACCGGCTTGAAGCGGACAAGGTTGGCTTCGTCCACCACCTTCACGCCGACCTCGCCATTCGGCCCGAGTGTCAGGACCGCGGGCGAAACCCGGTGCGCCGGCACATCCTCGACCGGTATGACCAGCTCCGCCGACAGACCATCGCGAATCTCGTAATCGGCATTGGGCACCTCGACCTCGATGCGGAAGGTGCGCGTCTCCGTTTCGGCGCGGGCCGCGATGAAGCGCAAGGCTCCGACTACCTCGCGCCCATCGAGCAGGCGCGCACGCGCCGGCCCGCCGATCTCAAGCTGGCTGACATCGCGCTCGGTTGCGAAACCCACCAGCACGATCGGATCGAGATCGATAATCGTGGCAACCGGGTCGGCGATCTGGAGATAATTGCCGACCTCGGCATCGCGCTGATCCAGCACGCCTTCGATCGGCGACCTGATCGAGAGGTACGAAATCTCGACTTCCATGGTCTTGACCTGCGCTTGCGCGAGCGCCTGGTTGGCCGCCAGCTCCGCCAAGTTGAGCTTAGGCGCAAAGCCTTTCTCGGCAAGGCGCTTGGATGCTTCTGATTCCGCGTTGCGCTGGAGCAGCAGGGCCCTGGCCTCGGCCAGTCGCGCCGCGCGATCGGAGCCATCGAGCACGGCGATCAGGTCGCCCTGATGCACCAATGTGCCTTCGTCCACCGGAATCTCGACGACCCTGCCGGTCGTCTCGGCGCGCACCTCGACCACGCGATCGGCCTCGGTCCGCCCGCGCAGCACGATGGTGCGCGGTTGCGCCTCCGCCTTCGAGGTCGTGACCTGGACGCTGACGATCTCGCCCGGCTCGGCGGCGGGGACTTCAGGCGGCGTGTTCGAGGGCTGGGCGGCAGGCGACCCTTCGGCCTCCGGAGCCGGCTGCGGTTCCGACAATTGCGCGGCCTCGGCGCTCACGGTCGGCACGGATCTGGTCGGCTCGCTCGGCTTGAAGAGCATGCCGGAGGCCAGCCAGCCGGCGGCCAACAGCGCAATCGTTCCGGCAGTCAAATATGAGCGTCGCATGGTCTCGTCGTTGCTTTGTCGTTCCCGGTCAAATGGCTCACCAATCCAACGCCGGAGCGAGCAGGCTTCCGGCGCTCGGTCGGCGGTCACTCGTTCAATTCAGCGCTCAAACATGGGTGAGGGGCCGTGAGCGGGTTCTTATGCTTGTTATTTGCGGCCGTGATGGACCTGCAGGCTCTGCACGATCTCCATCAACTTGTCCCGTTCCATCAAAAATAGGTTCCGGCCCTTCCGCTTCAGCATTCCGGACGGATAGAGCTGGCTGATCGCCCTGTTAACCGTTTCGCGCGTCGTACCGGTGAGGCTTGCGATCTCGTGCATCGGCGGCAGCGGCCGGACCACCCACAATCCCGGCACCGCCGCGTCCGGCTTGGCCATGCGCAGCAGCTCGGCATAGACCCGCTGGGCAGCCTGCAACGTCGCCAGTTCCATGATGCGGATGCCCGTCGTGCGCACGATCATCGCTAGGCGCTGCAGAACGCCGAAGGCCATCGGCGCATGCTTCATCAGCAGATCGCGGAACAGCTCGGCCGGCATGATGGCGACATCGGTCGCTTCCATCGCCGTGACCGTGGCCGAGCGCGGTTCCTGGTCGATCGCCGCCAGTTCTCCGAACATGTCGCCGCTCCGCAGAATGCCAAGCGTGACCTCTCGCCCCGCGGGAGAGAAAGTCACAGCCGCCGCGGCGCCCTTGAGCACGAAGAACACCTCGCGCGTCAGGCTGCCCTTATCCAACAAGGTCTCGGCCTTGGCGTAGCTGCGAAAACGGCACTGGCCTTCCACGGCCTTCAGGTCCGGGTCCGAGAGGCACTCGAACAGCTTGATCCCGCGCAGGGATCGGGCCGTCTGTTGGGTGAGGGTCGTCGACATGCGCGCACAATAACCAAAGACCGGATGGTTTTCCAATGGCGGCGGTACTGTTAATTCACGCGAAACGATAACGTGACCGTCATTCCGCAGGTCAACCCCCCGGTTCGGGCGCAAATACCAAAGGACCGCCAGTATCTGGAGGGCCAGGACAATGCCGAAGGCCCAGCAATAACCGGCTGGATCGACGCTGCCTTCGGCGGCCCCGCGAAACAGGTCGAGCACGGCGCCGACGCCCCATTGCAGGGCCCAGGTCGAACCAAACAAGAGCAGGTTCGCGGCGCTGCGCGCGCCCGGTGGCGCCGGCGCCGAAGTGGACAGCCAGGGTGGCGTAGCCAAGGTTGCCAGACCACCACCAGCTCAATGGCGAGGCCGCGACGCTGTGCCCGATCCGCGATCCAATCCGTCGTCAGCGAACCAATTACGAAACCAATTGCCATGAAAAGCAGCATGTTGGCGACCGACGCGCGAAGGTGCCCGACATGCTGGCGACCATCGGCGCGACTTGCCAGAACACCCGGTGCTTCACGATTTGCCCGATGACGCGAAGCGCGTGGAACGCGATGGCCCACGGGATGCGATCGAATCCGACGCGGTTCTGTATGATGCTCTCGCTCATTCGATCGGCGGCGCGATGCGCTTGGCCTGGCCCATCTCCGCCACCGTGTTCCAGATGACGGCGGCGATCACCAGCGCGCCGCCGATGAGCGCGCGATCGCCCGGGTACTCGTGCAGCGTCGGCCACACCCAGACCCAGATCGGCGCCAGGATGGATTCGAGCAGGCTGAGCAGAATGGCCTCGCCCGCTGGAATGAGTCGGGCGCCGTTGGTGAACAGGATAAAGCCGATGCCAAGCTGGCAGGCGCCGAACAGAAACAGAAGCACAAGCTCCGCCGCGTCCACCGATGCGGGGCTGCCCAGGGTTCCGCCGACCGCGACCAGACAAAGCGCCGACAGGCAGGTCGCGGGCGTCATGCGGATGTGGCTGAAGCGCCGCACCAGCACGGTTGCGAGCGCGAAGCTGATCATGATCACGATCGACAGTACGACGCCGAGAAGGTCGCCGCTGGCGTCCTGATCGGACACGGTGATGCCGACACCGACCAGCGCCAGCAGCATCGCCGCAACCTTCACCCAGGTCATGCGCTCTCCCAGCCATAGCCAGGCAAGCACGCCCGCGATCAGCGGCGCCGCGCTTTGCAGGAACAGGATGGTGGCGACCGACGTGTGGCGCAGCGCGATCACGAAGCTCAAGGACGCCGTGCCGAAGCAAACAGCGACTCCCAATCCGCCGAGGCCGAGGCCGCGGAACAGGGCGAACATGTTGCGGCCGTCGCGCACGGCCAGATAGACCAGAAGGGTCAGGGCGGCGAATGTGCCGCGCCAAAAGACGATGCTCCAGGATTCGGCTTCGACATGACGCACGATCAGCCCGCCGGTGCTCCACACGATGGCGGCGCCGGCGACCATCGCGACACCGCGCGCGTGGAGCGACCAAGGCACGAAAGAAATCCCCTGACAAAGCGCGGCCAGCATAAGGGCGGCGCCGTTTCTGGCAAGATAGGCCGCCGCATGACTGGCATGCGATCGTGTGCGTCAGCTTTCGGCGCGCACCTTGGCCAGGAGCCAGCGGCGGAAGATGCGGAACGCGGCGTGGCTGCGCGCCTCAGCCCGATAGATCAGGCGCCAGCGCAGTTGCGTATCCTCGATCGTCAGGGGAAACGGTGCGACCAGCCGGCCTTCGCGCAGATCGTCGGCGATATAGGGCGCGCGAATCAGGGCGACACCCAATCCGTCCAGCGCGGCCTGGATCGCGAAGGCGGAAAAATCGAATGAGACCGTCTGGTATCGCGCGCGGTCCGGCAGCCCGGCCGCCGCCAGCCAGCGCGGCCAGTCTTCGGGCGAGTGGCCGACATCGAGCAGCTTTTCGCGCGCGAGGTCGGCGGGCGCCTTCAATCGTCTAGCGATGTCCGGCTTGCATACGGCCATCAGGCGGCCGGAAAACAGCGCGTCGCTAGAGAAGCCGGGGATCTGCGTGCCGGCAAGGCGGATGGCGGCGAGCGTGTCCGGCCCTGGCGTCACTTCGCGATCGATGGTGGTCGCAAGGCGCAGGTCGATCTCGCGATGCGTGGCGTGAAATTCCGTCAGACGCGGAATGAGCCAGCGCATAGCGAAGGTCGGGCCGACCAACAGCGTGATGGTGGGATCGTCGACCACGCGCCGCGCTTCCGCGATCGTCGCCTCGAGCCGACGGAACCCGTCGCCCAGTCCGGACTGAAGCGACAGGGCAAAGGTCGTGGCGCGCGACTGGTTGGCCCGCCGCTCGAACAGTGGCCGGGCGAGCTGGCGCTCGACCTCCTTCACCAGGCGGGAGATGGCGGTCTGGGTGACGCCGAGCTCCTTGGCCGCCGCCGCGAAGCTGCCGAGACGCAGAGCCGCTTCCACCGCGCGCAATCCACGCAAGCTCGGCAACCACATGATTCTGACCCCAATCTATTATTGGCCTAGATCGAAGAAACCTAGTTTGTTCGCATCGCAATACTGGCGAAGATCGGCGCTCGGCGGAAGAGCTCTTCTTCCGCCCATCGGGGGTCAGGCTGATGTTTGATTGGAGCATTGCAGCGGCAGTCGCGGTGGCGGCGCTGGGCACGTCGTTCCTCAGCGGCATTTTCGGGATGATCGGCGGGCTGGTGCTGATGGGCGTGCTCCTGCTGTTCCTGCCTGTCCCGGCGGCCATGACCCTGCATGCCATCACGCAGATGACCGCCAATGGCTGGCGCGCATTGGTTTGGCGCCAGCACGTCATGGGAGGCGTGCTGCCGGGCTATCTGTTGGGCAGCGGCATCGTCTTCGGGCTGCTGGCGCTGGTGCAATATTCGCCGCCCAAGGCCTGGGTCTATCTGTGCCTGGGCATCGTGCCGTTCGCCGCGCGCCTGCTGCCGCGCGCGCATGCGCCGGACATCAGGCGCCGGGGCGCGCCGGCTCTGGTCGGCGCGCTGGTGATGAGCCTCCATGTCCTGGCGGGGGTTTCAGGCGCGGTGCTCGACATGTTTTTCCTGACGCGGGACCTGGACCGCCGCGTGGTGGTGGCGACCAAGGCGATGACCCAGAGCCTCGGCCACGCCGTCAAGTTCGTCTATTTCGCATTCGTGGCGGTCGCGCCGCTGGAAGCTGGGACGGGACCCGAGGCGCCCGTGCCGATCTGGCTCTATGCCATGGCGGTGGGCCTCGCGATCGTCGGCACGACGCTGGCGAAGCCGGTATTGCATCGCTTCAGCAACGATGCATTCCAGACCTGGTCCCGGCGCCTGGTCCTCGGGATCGGCGCGGTCTATCTGCTGCAGGGCGGTACCGGCCTGATTCAGTAACGCGTCTTTGGCTCGCACCGGCCATGACAAAAAGCCGTGCGCAGCCTATTCTCGGGCTTCGATTCGCAATCTGGATTTTCAGGTAGGGGCATGCGGACACGCGATCTGCCAAGGCCGAGGCTGCGGAACTCGGTTGGCATCATGATCGTCGGCGCGGTGGTGGCGCTGGCGGGATGCGCCGCGCAGCCGGCCAAGACGCAGGGCGGCACGATGGCCAATAGCGCGCAAAGCGCGGCACCGGTGGCGAGCAAGCCCATCGACTTCCATACGCTCAAGGAAACCAAGTGCCCGACTTCCGCCGCCAGCTATCAGGAATGGGTCGCCAAGTTCCAATCCTATGCGCTGAGCAAAGGCCGGCCGGACACTGTGATCCAGATGGCGTTCGCCGGCGTGAAGGAGAATCCGGAGATCAGCGATCGCGCCTCCAAGCAGCCGGAGTTCGTGACGCCGGTCTGGACCTATCTCGATCGCGCCGTGTCGGAGGATCGCGTGGCGCGCGGGCACCTGAAGTATCTGGAGAACAAGGCGCTGCTGGCGGGCATCGAACACGACTACGGCGTGCCGCCGGAAATCGTCATGGGGATCTGGGGCATCGAAACCGACTTCGGCAACAATTTCGGCGACGCCAATGTGTTCGAGGCGCTGACCAACCTTGGCTATCGCGCCAACCGTCAGAGCTTTGCGTGCTCGGAGCTGCTGGCCGCCCTCGACATCGTGGCGAAGGACCACGTGCCGGCATCACGCATGGTGGGCTCCTGGGCCGGCGCGATGGGGCATCCGCAATTCCTGCCCTCCAACTACCTGACGCTGGCGGTGGATCGCGACGGATCGGGCGCGGCGGACTTGTGGGACTCGCTGCCGGATGCTTTTGCTTCGGCAGCCAATCACCTGGTCGATGACGGCTGGCAACGCAATCTGATCTGGGGTCTCGAAGTGAAGCTACCGGCGAACTTTCCCTATGGCGAGGCGGAGCTGGATCTGGTCCAGCCGGTCGGCAATTGGAAGAAGCTCGGCGTGACGCGCATGGATGGATCGGCGCTTCCGGACCTGCCGGGCGGCACCTCGATCCTGCTGCTCGCGGGCTATCGCGGGCCGGCCTTCCTGATCACCGAGAATTTCAAGGTGATCCTCAAATACAATTACTCGACCTCCTATGCGCTGTCGGTAGCTTATCTCGGCGACCGCATCCTCGGCGGGCGGCGCATCATCGGCACCTGGCCGGTGCAGGAGCAGCCATTGAGCCTGGATGAGCGGGAGGAAGTGCAGACGCTGCTGCAGGCCCGCGGCTATGAGGTCGGCAAGGTCGATGGCGTGTTGGGCCTGAAAAGCAGGAAGGCGGCGCGCGGCTTCCAGAAAGAGCTGGGCTGGCCGCAGGATGGGTTCATCAACAAGGCCCTGCTCGAAGAATTGCGGCGGCGCAAGAACGCCTAGCCGCGTCGCTAATCATCCCTCACCCTGAGCGGTAGAGTAGCCGCGCCGACCGCGCGGGCTTGGCATTTGCATTTCGAGTTCCGATCTGTATAGTCCGCCGGAATTTTGTAACAGGGTTGCACCGGTAGTAAAGAACGACGCCGGATCAAGCACTTAGGGAGCAGGTTCATGATCATTTCTGAAGCCTGGGCACAGGCCGCTGGGGCGCCCGCCGCCGGCGGCATGGACGTCCTCATGCAGTTCGCGCCGTTCATCCTCATCTTCGTCGTGATGTGGTTCCTGCTCATCCGCCCGCAGCAGAAGAAAGCCAAGGACCATCGCGCGATGGTGGCTGCTTTGAAGCGCGGCGATCGCGTGGTCACCAACGGCGGCATCTATGGGCAGGTTTCGCACGTCGCGGACGATCATCTGATGGTGGAGGTCGCCGACGGTGTGAAGATCAAGATCGTGCGCGACGCGGTGAGCGCCGTTCCAGGCAAGCCAGAGCCGGTGAAGAAGGAAGAATCGAAGCAGGGCGCCAACGACCGCTGAGGCGGTCGCTGCCGAGGAGCCCGGCCGAGCCAAGCCATGCTGCACTTTCCCAAATGGAAAATCGTTACCGTCCTCTTCGTGCTGATCGTCGGCACGGTGCTGGCGATCCCGAGCCTGTTGCCGCGCGCCGCGCTCGACGCGCTGCCGGACTGGCTGCCGAAGGCGACGGTCAATCTGGGCCTCGACCTGCAAGGCGGTTCGCACCTGCTGCTCGAAGTGGATATGGACACACTGATCAAGCTGCGCCTCGATAGCGTGCTTGATGAAACGCGCACCGTGCTGCGCAAGGCCAACATCGGTTACACCGATCTTGTCGTCAGTGGCGGGAAGGTCACGTTAACTTTGCGTGACGCAGGCTCCGTTGACAGTGCACGCGAGCAACTGAAGTCCGTTGCAAGCGAGGGGATGGAGATCGTCAACGACGGCCCAAAGCTTACGATCGGGTTCAGCGAGTCCGGTCTCACTCAGCTTAAGCAGCGTACCGTTGAGCAGTCGATCGAGGTGGTGCGCCGCCGCATCGATGAGACCGGCACGCGCGAGCCGACCATCATCCGGCAGGGCGAGGACCGGATCGTTGTCCAGGTGCCGGGCGTAACGGATCCCGAGCACCTCAAAAAGATATTGAGGTCGGAAGCTGTGCTCACCTTCCAGATGGTGCAGGGCCCGGGCGGTGTCGGGCCAGTGCCACCTACGCAGGTGGACTTGCCGGAAGCCGATTCGGGCCAGTTGCTGCGGGTCGAAAAGCGCCCCCTGGTTGCGGGCGAGAACCTGGTTGATGCACAGCAGAGTTTCGAGCAGAGCGGCTTGCCGGTCGTCTCGTTCAAGTTCGATTCACTAGGCGCCCGCAAGTTCGGCGATGCGACCTTGAAGAATGTCGGGCGGCGCTTCGCTATCGTGCTCGACGACAAGATCATTTCAGCGCCGGTCATCAAGGACGCGATCCTTGGCGGCAGCGGCATCATCAGCGGCAATTTCACGGTCGAAAGTGCCCGCGATCTGGCTTTGCTTCTGCGTGCAGGCGCACTGCCCGCGCCCCTGACGGTGATCGAGGAGCGCTCGGTTGGCGCTGATCTCGGTGCAGATTCGATCGAGGCGGGCAAGCGGGCCTGCATCATCGCGATCGTCGGCATCGTCGTGGCGATGATCCTGCTCTATGGCATTTTCGGCGTGTTCGCGAATGTCGCGCTGATCTTCAACGGCATCCTCACTCTCGGCGCGCTGTCGGCGCTGGGCGCGACGCTGACGCTGCCCGGTATCGCGGGCATCGTGCTGACGCTCGGCATGGCGGTCGACGCCAACGTGCTGATCCTGGAGCGCGTCAAGGAGGAGGTGCGCAACGGCCGGTCCGCGATCACGGCGATGGAATTCGGCTATCGCGAAGCGCTGGCCACCATCATCGATGCGCACGTGACGACCTTGATCTCCACGCTGCTGCTGTTCATGTTCGGCACCGGTCCGATCAAGGGCTTCGCCGTGACGCTGACCATCGGCATCATCATCTCGCTGTTCACGGCGCTGCTGGTGACGCAGCTCATGACTTCATTCTGGCTGCGCCGCACGCGGCCCAAAGTGCTGCCGCTCTAGGAGAGCCGCCGATCATGTGGAAGCCGATCCATCTGGTTCGTCCCAATACGCGCATCGATTTCATGCGCTGGCACAGGTTCGCCTTTGTGCTCGCGGTGATCATGACGCTGGGATCGATCGGGCTCCTGGGCTTCAAGGGTCTTAATTTCGGCATCGATTTCGCGGGCGGCATCCTGATGGAAGTGCGCGCCCCGCAGCCGCCGGACTTGGGTGACATGCGCGAGCGCCTCAGCGGCCTGGGTGTCGGCGAGGTGTCGCTGCAGTCCTTTGGCGATCCGAACACGGTCTTGATCCGCCTGCCGCAACAGGCCGGCGGCGAGCAGGCGCAGCAAACCGCAATCTCCAAGGTGCGTGCGGCGTTGGGCGACGGCTGGGACTATCGACGGACCGAGACGGTCGGGCCGAAAGTCGGCAGCGAGCTGGTCAAGAATGCGATCATCGCCGCCGGCCTCGCGATGGCGGGGATCTTTACCTATGTCTGGGTTCGGTATGCCTGGCAGTTCGGCGTCAACGCCCTGCTCGCCATGATCCACGACGTAGTGACGACGCTCGGCCTGTTCTCGCTGCTCGGGTTGCAGTTCGACCTTGCCACGGTTGCCGCGATTCTGACGGTCGCCGGCTATTCCGTGAACGACAAGGTCGTGGTGTTCGACCGTATCCGCTTCGAGATGCGCCGCTACAAGACCATGCCAATGGGCGATGTGATCAACCTCTCCGTGAACGAGACGTTGAGCCGCACCACGGTGACCGCGGGCCTGACCTTGATCTCGGTGATCGCCTTGTTCCTGTTCGGCGGCGAAGTGCTGCACGGCTTTGCGATCGCTCTCATCTGGGGCATCACGATCGGCACCTATTCGTCCATCTGCATCGCCGCGGCCGGGCTGCTCAACCTGCGGCATTCGAAGATCCGGGGCGACGACCAGAGCGCCAAGGAATCCGGCAAAGGCGCCGCCCGCGGCGCTTAGATTCAAGCGGGTAACGGGGGGAAGGAGAGAGGCATGGACGTCACGCCGCTGATCCCCCAAGGCAAGCAGATCATCGAAAGCTACGGCGAGGGCGGGTTCCGCATCTCCGGACAGCGCATCGAAGGGTCAGTCATCGTTTTTCCCGACAAGGTCGCCGGCTGGAATGTGGGCGAGGCCGCGGCGTTGAGCGTCAGCAGCCTCGAGACCGTCGGCGCTGCCGGCCGCGCCGGGATTGTCGAACTGCTCCTGATCGGCACCGGCCCCCGCATGACCCGGATCGATGGGGCGCTGCGGCAGGCGCTGCGGGCCGACGGCGTGGTCGTCGAGGCGATGGACACCGGGGCGGCCTGCCGGACCTACAACGTGCTGATGGCGGAAGGAAGGCGCGTGGCGGCCGCCTTGATCGCAGTCGCCTAGGCGCGAGCCGCTTGTAGGCGCTGCCGCTTCCCGCCACACTCGCCGACGGGACTGAGTCGCAATCGGGGTAACATCAGGCATGGAAGGCACGTCTCATCCGGCGTCGGCACGCGATGACGGCAGGTTTGCCGGAATGCTGGCCGGGTTCGATGCCTTTGGGACTGCAACACGGCTGACGGAGATCGATCGTGTTCCCGTCTTCGAAAACGAATTCTGGACGGCGCGGCAGCGCCAGGCCCATCCGCTGCACGAGATCTCCTACCGCGCCTGCTTCAAGCCGCAATTGCCGCGCTTTTTCATCGAAGCCTTCACGCCGCCCGGCGCACGGGTCTATGACCCGTTTGCAGGGCGTGGGACCACGCTGATCGAGGCGGCGCTGACGGGCCGGCGCGCCGTCGGCAACGACGTCAATCCACTGAGCCGCCTGTTGATCGCGCCTCGCCTCGATCCACCTGCCATCAGCGATGTGGCCGAGCGGCTGGGCGACCTGGAACGCACGCTGCCGCCGGCCGATGACGCGCCGAGCGATCTGCTGGCCTTCTATCATCCCGACACGCTGCGGGATATTGCGCGGCTGCGAAGCTACTTCCTGGATTCTGTCGGCGATTCGATCGATGCGTGGATCCGCATGGTCTGCCTCAATCGCCTGACCGGCCATTCCAGCGGGTTCTTTTCGGTCTATACCCTGCCGCCGAACCAGGCGACCTCGGCCGTACGGCAGCGCAAGATCAACGAGGTGCGTGGGCAGGTGCCGCCCAAGCGGGACGTTTTCGAGATCATCTTGCGCAAGACCAGGGCGCTGCTGAAGGCACCGCTGCCTGCCGATTTGGGCAGGGGGAAGGCATGCCTGCTGACAGGGCCGGCCGAATGCACGCCGGACATCGCGGATGCCAGCATCGACCTCATCGTGACGTCGCCGCCATTCCTGGATGTGGTCGACTATCCGATGGACAATTGGCTGCGCTGCTGGTTCGCGGGCATCGACCCGCGGGCGGTGCCGATCACGCTGCACAGTTCGCTCGCGGACTGGGAGAGATTCATCGCCGCCTGCTTCCGGGAATTCGCGCGCATCGTGCGGCCGGGCGGTAAGATTGCGTTCGAGGTAGGCGAGGTGCGCGGCGGGAAAGTGGCGCTGGAGCATGCGGTCCTGTCGGCCGCAGGAGGCCTGCCGCTCGAACCGCTTGCGGTGATGATCAACCGGCAGGCCTTCACCAAGACGGCGCAATGCTGGGGCGTCGACAACAACGCCAAGGGCACCAACAGCAACCGCATCGTGGTATTCGAACGACGCTAGCCGTTTTCAGGAACATCGATATGGTCCGGCGGCAGGCCGGCGATGCAGCGTTGCCACATGGCTTCGTAGCCAGCTTCGAGATGGCGGACGAATCGGGGGCTGTCGAACAAAGGGGTCGTCAGGCGGTTCGCGGCCAACCGAGACCGTAGCTGCGCGAGCGCGCCGCGATCGTTCGCCAGGCGAACCGCGAGATCGCGATATTCCTCCGGCGATCGGACGATCAATTCCGGCAACCCGATGGCGGTGACCAGGCTGGCGGAGACGCGCGCCGCGAAGGTGCTGCCGAGATAGGCGATCTGGGGCACGCCGGCCCACAAGGCATCGCTCGCGGTCGTATGTGACCCACAAGGCGCGCAGTCCAGCGCCAGGTCGGCAAGCGTCAGCCGCGCCAAGTGATCGGAGAGCGGCAGGCTTCGGCCGAAGGCGAGCCGCGTGGGATCGATGCCCTCGGTGCGCACACGCTCCTTGAATGCAGCGCTGGCCCAGCGGTTGTCGTCCTTCAGCCACAGGACCGCGTGTGGCGTCGCGCGTAGCAGGTCCAACCAGGTCTCGAAGGTCGCCCGGTTGATCTTGAAGGGCTGGTTGAAGCAGCAATAGACGACGGCATCCTCCGGCAAGCCGACCTGCGCGCGCGTTGGAGCAGGCGCGATCGTCCGCTGGCGGTCGTTGGGCTGATAGCAATGCGGAAGGCGCACCAGTTTTTCGCTGAACTCCACCTCGCTCGCCGTCGGAGCGACGATCGGATCGACGACGGCATAGTCGATCCAGGGCGCGCCCATGGTGCCCGGATGGCCGAGCCATTGCGCGATGACGGGGGCAGGCCGACCAGCGAGGATTTGCGGCCGAGCGCCCGTCGTCCAGCCCTTGAGGTCAATTACGATAGCGATATCCTCCGCCGCGATCCGGCGGGCTGCGTCGGCGTCCGAAAGCCCGGCGATCGCCACCACGCGGTCGAACGCTTTGAGGACGCGTGCGCGGTATCCGCTTGAGCGGTCACGGCTGTAGTCGAAGCCGACGACTTCGAACCGTCCTCGATCGTGCAGCTCCAGCACTTCCACGAGCAGATAGGTGGTGGCGTGATCGTGGAGGTCGGATGAGACATAGCCGATCCGTAGACGTGGCTTGGCCGCCAGGATCGCCGGAGCCTTGTGGGGCATCGCCTGGGCTCCGGCATAGACCCGTGCCATCTGACGGCCGGCGACAAGCTGATCGGCGGCCGTCGCCGCCGGCATGGCGAGCAGGGGAAAGGGCTGAGCGCGATCTTGAGGCCGCTGACCGGCGCGTAACGAGTGCAGGAAGTTGTCTTCCAGCCGTTCGGCCGTGGCCCAATCGCCGATGCGTCGCGCCGCATGGGCGGCGCTGATCCGGTAGGTGAATTCATCGGACAGTTCAGCAGCCCGAACATAGTGGTCGGTTGCCGATTTCAGGTCGCCCTTCGCCGCCAGCAGATTGGCGAGATTGTTGTGGGCGCGCACATGATCCGGCTGCTGCTCGAGTACCCGCTGATATTCCGTAATCGCCCGTTTCGCCTTGCCGAGATCGGCCAGAGAATTGGCCAACATCATGCGCGGGCGCGCTTTGGAGCCGTCGATGGCGAGCGATTCCCGCAGCGCGGCGACCGAACGCCCGAAATCACCCGAGCGGCGGTAGAGCCAGCCCAGATGCTCCCAGGACAAGGCATCCTTGGGCGAAAGCGAGATTGCGTGCAGCAGCGCCTGCTCGGCTTCGGGGAACGCCCTGCGTGCGGCCTGCACGTAGCCGAAGGCCCGCCAAGCGGCGGGATCTTCCGGCGCTTGCTCGGTAAGCCGGCGCGCATCGGCGAGCGCTTGATCGCTCTCGCCGCGATCGACCATGTTCATGATGGCCTGGGCGAAGGCCGGTGTGCCACTTGGCGTCGCTTTCACCACAGCCGGCTATCCAACGTGCGTGGTGCCGCAAAAACAAAACGGGGCCCCGCGGGGCCCCGTTTCATTCGGCAGGCGAAGTGTCTTATCCGACATTCTGCTGACCCACCATGCAATAGAGCATGGCGAGGGAAAGCATCGTATTGGTCCGCGATGCGAACAGAGCGGTGCGGGCCGCCTTTTTCTTGGCGTCCGCGTCCGCATCGACCAACCCCAAGACCTTTTTCTGGTTAGGCCAGATAATGAACCAGACGTTGAACGCCATGATCAGCGCAAGCCACATGCCGATGCCGATGGTGGCATAACCGCCTTGGAAGGTCAGGGCCTCCACCAGGTAGAGGTTCATTCCTGCAGTAATCAGGCCGAAGAGAACCGTGCCAGCGGCCGCCCAGCGGAAATAGAACAAGGCAGCCGGCGCGATCACTTTGCCGATGGCCGGCTTATGCTCATCCGGGATTTTCGGCATCGACGGAATCTGGACGAAATTGAAGTAATAGAGGAGCCCAATCCACAGGATGCCGAACCAGACGTGGATCCAGCGGAACACGAAAGCCCAGAACGCATGCGACCCGAGCTGGTCCGAATGCCGGATGACAGCGACCACGATCGCCAGGATCAAGCCCACCAACAGGACTCGATGAAGATTGCCGAAGAATTTATCCATGTCCCCACCCCAGAAATTGAGTTGACCGTGTCGGCATTTTACAGAATGCGGTATCTGTGACAACGAACTTGTGGGAATCCCTAGGCTTTTTGAGGCTTATTCTTGTCCGCACACGACGATTATTGTCTGGCGCAGGTGCGGCACGGCGATCGAGACCGATATCTCGCCTTGTTGTTCTCACCGGCGACGACTCGCGGCAGTCTGGCGGCGGTGGCTGCCTTCAATCTGGAACTGGCGCGGGCGGCGAGCGAAATCAGCGAGTCGATGATGGGACTGGTCCGTCTCCAATGGTGGCGCGAGGCGGTGGAAGAGATTCGCGCCGGCGGCGCCACGCGGCGGCATCCGGTGGTCGACGCGCTCGCCGCCGCGACTCGCGCGCACCGGCTTTCGACGGATCGGATGCTGGCGATGATCGCCGGCAAGGA
>Ga0111539_10000092_pt1 | contig 94116 bp, 71 predicted proteins | sample RhiMethybrSRZTD1_FD_79667 | JGI IMG/M metagenome (GOLD analysis project Ga0111539, IMG submission 79667) | Populus rhizosphere microbial communities from Tennessee, USA - Rhizosphere MetaG P. TD hybrid SRZTD1 (version 2) (version 2) | ecosystem: Host-associated > Plants > Roots > Rhizosphere >...
ATCTTCCCGCGCCGGCCGCCGCGCGCCCGCGCCATCGCCGCGCGCGGCCTGCAGTCACGCACCGCCAACGCGCAGTCGGCGGCGCGCTTCATCCAGCAGCACCAGAACATCATCGCCGACCGGATCAAGCGCTGGATCGGCGACAGCGACAAGCGCGAGATCAGCCAGCTCCTGCGCCAGATGCAGGCGCTGTGCACCGCCGAGCACATGGTCGTACCCGACAGCCTCCGCACCGAAAAGCTGATCGAGTTGACCGTCGTCGCCACCTGGCACGTCGTCGACGGTATCCACCGACTGAGCTGATTGGCTCCCTCTCCCCTTTGGGAGAGGGTCGGGGTGAGGGGCCGTCTCGTTGACAGCCGCCGACAGCACGTCTATATGACGTGCTCCGCGCGAGGATGGCGGAACTGGTAGACGCGCTAGCTTGAGGTGCTAGTGGATAACATCCATCGGGGTTCGAGTCCCCGCCCTCGCACAGCTTTAGAACCATTGGTGTTTCTCGGAGCCGCTGCTTTCGCCTGAGAGTGCCGCGAGCGGCCTTTGCGACCGGAATGCGACCGGAATTCCTCGGCGGCCGCGGCCGCATCGAGCACTTCGGCCGCAGCCTGCTTCTGCGGTCGCAGGTAGCGGGCAGTGGTCGCGGGCTGCTTGTGCCCCGCGAGGAACATCACGCCGCTCAGGTTGCTGCTGACCTGACCAAGATGTGTGAGCCGCGAGTGGCGCAGATCGTAGTCGCTGATCCGCGCCGCGCGGTACTCGTCGATGCCTGCCTCCTTCGCTGCCTCCCGCAGGAGGCGACGGTAGTCGTGTGACCCGAACAGAAGGCCCACGTCTGGACAGACCTGGTCCAGCGCCCCGCGCGCCGCTTCGCTCAGCGGCACCTCGCGGCCGAATCGATTCTTGTCCACCTCATTGAGCGAGCCGCCGGAACGCCGAGCATGATAGTGGCCATCGCGGCGACGCCGATCGCCGGTAGCCACTTCGTCGCGCGGTTGCTCTGGAACGGCGCGCGAGCAGGGTGAGGGCGCTAACAGGCGTGCCTGAGTTCTTCGTAGGGTTTGTGTTGAAAGAGTGTATCCGTGCGCTTTCGCGCAGGTCGCCGTCCCATGGATCGGCGGACCTGCTGGAGAGAGTGCTCGACTCATCCCGCTCCCGGTAAGGGGGGCCGAAGGCCCGAGAAGTCGAGGCCAGGCGCGGTTAACGGAAGGCAGCTTATCAGCCGAAACCGGCGCTTGTTCTTCCCTCCGCGCTGCTCGTTCCCGCCGCGCCACTCGTGCCCGCCGCGGCGCCGGATCCGGTTGCCCCCGCGCTTCCGGCGCCCGACCCCGCCGCACCACCCGATCCGATCGCGCCCCCGGCTCCCGCGACGCCCGCGGCCCCGGCCATCCCTCCCGTTCCGATCGCGCCCCCGGTCGCGCCGGGCAACGGGCTTCGACGACCGCCACACGCCGCCGACAGCGCGCACGTGACGGCGACACATACCCCGATCGCGCCGGGTCTCACGCCGTGAAGTGACGGCCCAGAGCCTCCGGCGGCTCACATTTGATCGTCACGCAGACCACGGCCGCCAACCTTGCTGCTCGATTTGCGCAGACCCCACACGGGAGGGCGACCGCGCCGGCTACAGCTTTCCCTACCCGGTCGGCGCCGAAGACCATCGTTCTCAGCGGTTATCCATAACATTTTCGACGTTCAGTTGTTTTCAAAGAAAGCCCCGCGTCCGGAAACTCGTTGCAACATTGGAGCGCTTGATTGCGCAATCAGCGCCGCGCAGATTTCAGCCGCGAGATCGTCGATCTTTGAGCTTGCGTTCTGGTCCGACGGAGGCGTTGAATTGTCGCCTCGAACATAGGTGCGTCGGCGACGGAGGGGGACGCTGCCGGCGATAACGCGCGTGGAGGCGATCATGGGTCAGCAGTGTGGGTGTCGATCGTTCCCCTGTCGTCTGACGGCCTGCTTGGCGATCGGACTGGTGGTGTCGGGTGCCATGGCGCCCGCGGCGCTGGCCGCGAACGCGGCCTTCTCCAGCAAGGCTCCCGCGCTGCGGGATCTGGCGGGGTCGCCGACGTTTCGGCCCTCGGCCGTGCCCGTCGAGGCGCCGACACCGCCGCCGCCCGTCGAGCCGCTGTTGCCCGAGCGTTGGTCGCCGCGTGCGGTGGCGCTGACCGGCGTCGGCGTCGAAGAGGGTGCCGGCCGGATGCTGTTCGACGGCGATGCGGCGACGGCGCTGTCGCTGGGGGCCCACGCGCGCGACACCCTGCGGATCGAGCTCGATGCATCGCGACCGCTGGTGAGCCTCGGGTTCGCGGGCACCGGCCACCTGGCCATGCGTCTGTTTGCGGAAGGCCCGTCGGGCAGCCGGGTTCCGATCGGAGCGCCGGAGAATTGGCTGGCGCTCGCCGCGGGTGGATGGACATCCCTGTCGCTGCCCGAGGCGACACCAGCATCGATGCTGGTGCTGGAGATCGCCGCGAGCGAAGAGGGCGCGCAGCTCTCCGAGATCGTGCTGTGGGCGCTGGGTCCGGCGCGCGAAGCCACCGACCAGGCGCCGATCGCCGATCGCTTGGTGACGGAGACACCGGCAAACGCGGCGCGCGTCGACGCGACGCCGGGTGAAGCCGAGGTGGCGCGGGTGACGGCGGAAGGTCCACGCGCCGCGACCTTCGCCTTCAAGCTGGATCGCGAGCCGACGTTGCTCGGGCGCACGTTCGTGGTTTACGAGCTGGAGCGGCTGGCGCACTGGACGGCGCCGTCCCGCTCGATCAATGGACACGTCCTTCGCGGTGGCTTCCGCCCCGACGCGAAGGGTCTGGGCGGCGTCCAGGTGGAAGAGATCTCGCCCCTATGGCTCCGGCGCGGGGACAACGCCGTGAAATTCCAGCCCGCCGTCGGCGAGGACGGTCTCGGCTACCGCGTGCGGCACGTGCGCCTGGTCGGCGTTCCGACCGATGGGGAGGTGCCCCGGCCCACCGCCGGCGTCAACCCGCTCGAGGACGGCAACAAGGCGTCGGGGCTGGGCGGCTCCGGTCTGCGTACGGCGACGCTGCCGATGTCGCCCGAAGGACAGCCCGCGTATTTCACGTTCTTCCTCGACAGCCCGGGCGAAGGATCCATCACGCTCACGGCGAAGAATCCCAGGACGCGCCGCCGGGGCGAGGTCTCGATCGATCTCCGCGGGCGGCCGTCCGGTTGGCAGAGCGTGCCCGTAGGCGGCGCGTTGCCTGCGTCCGCCAGCCTGAAGGTCACGGTCTCGAGTGGCCGCGAGGGTCTTGCGCATCTCGCCGAGGCCCGGATCGCGTCGTATCCGGCGCTCACCACCGGCGGCCTGGCGATCGCCTATCCGCTTCACGGTGAGTGCTTCGACCACCAGGCCTACCTGCGCGGGTTCGTGCGCGGTGGCGGCGATTTCCGGCGCGCTTCGCTGGCCGTCAACGGCGCGCTTCAGACGGCCGCCCTGGACACGGACGGCAGCTTCGCGTCAGTGGTGAAGGAGCCGCCGGCGGCGCGCGGCAAGCCCTGGACCATCGACGTCAGCGTGACCGCGCCGGATGGGATGCGCCGGATCCGCGCCGTGCCGATCGACGGCTGCCTCGAATCTCCCCCGCCTCGCGTGGTCGGCGCCTCTCCCCCGGTCGAGGACGAGGGTGCTCCTTACGGCGGCGTGGTCTCGCGCCGCGCCGGGAGAACGCTGGCGTTCGCCGGGGCGACGTTGCAGGTGCCGGCGGGTGCGGTGGATCGCGACGTGCGCGTCACCATCCGCCCGCTCGGGCGCGAGAAGGTGGCGCCGCTCGGCAGGCTGATGACCAACGTGACACCCGGTGGCGGCCTCTACCGGTTCGGGCCGCACGGCCTCGTGTTCAAGAAAGGCGCGAAGCTGACCCTGCCCCTGGATGCGGGGCGGATTCCCGAGGGAATGTCGGCGAGCGACGTCCAGACATTTTATTACGACGAGGCGCACGGCAGGTGGGTCAGCCTCGGGGGGCACGCCGAGGGGGCGGGACAGGTCGCGGCGATGACCGGCCACTTCACGGACTTCATCAGCGCGACCATCGCGACCCCCGATCATCCAGACGCCCAGCTGTTCAATCCGAACACGCTCAAAGGGATGAAGCTCGGCGATCCGTCGGCCGGGATCTCGCTCATCGAGCCGCCGCAGGCGGACGCGTCGGGTTCGGCGCGGCTGCGCTACCCGATCGAGACGCCGCCCGGGCGCAACGGCATCCAGCCCTCCCTGGCGGTGACGTACGACAGCGAGCGGGTCAACGGAAACGGGTGGCTGGGCGTGGGCTGGGATGTTTCACTGTCGTCCGTCGAGATCGACACGCGGTTCGGCGTCCCCCGTTACGACGGCAGCGAGACCTACCTGTTGGATGGCGGCGCGCTGGTGCCGATCGGAAACAACCTCTACCAGCGCCGCGTCGAAGGGCGCTTCGATCGCGTCGAGCGCAAGGGCAGCGGGCCGTCCGATTACCACTGGGAGGTCACGGACAAGAGCGGGACCAGGTTCACCTACGGCGCCAACGCGAACGGGACCGCCAACTCGCGTCTCGCCGACGCGCGCACCGATCACCAGCCCGGCAAGATCTTCCGCTGGTATCTCGAGCGCGTCGAAGATCCGTTCGGCAACTTCATGAACGTCAGCTACGTCCAGGACACGTTCACCAAGGGCGACACATTCACGCAGGTCTATCCACAACAGATCGACTACACCGGGGGAAACGCGCTCGCGCCCCCCTACCACGTCCTGTTCAAGCTCGACGACGGGTCGACCCGTCCCGACGTCAGCATCAGCGGAAGGCCAGGCTTTCCCACGGCGACGCGACGGCGTCTGGTCGAGATCGACGTGAACCTGGGCGGAACGCCGGTGCGTGCGTACACGTTCGAATACGACGACGCGCACCTGGCGGACACCTTCAACAAGAGCGTGCTGTCGGCGGTGGCGCTGCGCTCGAATCCAGCCGACCCCGCGACGGAGCTGTATCGGCACACGTTCGATTACTTCAAGGCGCCCTCCACCGACGGGATGTTTGCGCCGCAGAGCGTGTGGGGCGAGCTGCAGAAGTCCAACGGCTCGGCCCGGACGGACGACGGGCTTCACCATGCGACCGACGAGATCGTCGGAGGCAGCGGATCGGTCGGCGTCGGTTTCTCGGGCATCTTCTCGGCCACGGTGAGCGCGGGCGGCGACACCGGCAACACCACGCCCGATCTGATCTTCATCGACGCCACCGGCGACGGGCTGCCCGATCAGGTACAGCGAGGCGGATTCACCAGCTTCAACGGGCTGCTCGGCGTCGACCCGACGGCGCATTTCCTGGGCGGATCGCTTTCTGGCCTCGGCACCGTCGGCCACACCAACCGCTCCGGCTGGACGGTGGGCGGGCACCTGGGCGTGCTCGACGGGCTGTTCGGCGCCGGGATCAGCTACTCGCAACACACGGCCGAAGACGACACCGTCGTCGCCGACATGAACGGCGACGGGTTCCCGGACATCGTCACGCTCGACTCGGGCCTCGTCAGTGTCCGGGTCAACGACGGCGAGCGGGGGTTCCAGGCGAAAAATTGGGACGCATTCTCGCTGTCCGGCGTTTCGTTCACCCGCCAGGATCGATTCTCCGAGGCCGGGGCGGCTGGCGCGTTCTTCTCCGCCGATCCGCTGATCCGCTGGACGGCGCCGTTCGCGGGGGCGGTCACCGTCGACAGCGTGCTCACGAAGGTGCGAACGGGCGGAGACGGCGTCCGCGCCGATCTGTTCGTCAACGCCGAGAGCACCCCGCGCTGGACTTGCAGCATCGCCGCCGGCGATCTCACCCCCTGTACGAGGAACCTGACCCTGACGGTCGCTGCGGGCGATCGCATCTACACCAAGATCAACTCGGTCGGGGATCCGGGGTTCGACGAGCTGACGTCGTCAATCACGGTGGCGTACGACGTAAACAGCTCGCTGGCCACGCGGGTCGAACCGTACGGCGCGCCGGTCTACCGGTTCAACCAGGCGGATGATTTCCGCCTGGCCGGGCTGCCCCAGGTTCCCTGGACGGCGACCGCCGAGGGCGACGTGCAGGCGACCGCCTGCTTCACGAAGAACGCCACCGCGGACGACATCACGGCCTCCGTCATTCACAAGCGCGGCACCACCATCGTCGAGGAGTTCGATCGATTCGAGGAAGCGGGCGCCACCGGTACGTTCTGCCTGAACCAGCTGCAGTCGACGATTCACCTGCAGGCCGAGGACACGCTGACCTTCCAGGTGACGTCGGACGCCCAGATCGATCCGACCACCGTCAACTGGCCGGTCGAGGTCACGTACCAGAGCTACTGCCGCGTCGATCCGCGGACGCGCGTCTCCGTCTGCGCGCCTCCGGTCTGCCTGGCGGGCCTGTGCACCATCGGTCCGACCGATCCGCTGCTCGATTTCCCGCTCCCCGAAGGATTCATTCACTCGCCCACGAGCGTCTTCTACCCGGCGTTCGAGTGGACCTCGAATCCGCCCGCCGCCACGGGCAGCTTCGTGGCGGCGAGCAGCGGCACCGCCAACCTCTCGTGGAGCGTATCGACCGGCGGCACCCCGATCGTCGTCCTCGTCCAGGGGGTCAATCGGCTGTTCGCCAAGGCGAAGCTCGACGCGTCGACCCCGTCGGTCGGCATCAGCGTCAGTCCGACGGTGCAAGCCGGCGACCAGATCTTCTTCACCGCCTTCTTCCCGAACGGCGCCCCGTCCGGCACGTTCTCGATCGGGACGCCCACCGTCGACGGCGCGGCCGCGCCCGCCAACGTCCGATTTCCCGATCCGACGCTCGACAACAACGGACCGATCACGCAGGCCCGCGATCCGATGTCGGGCGGTTACCACCGCTGGTTCTACGGCGACTGGAACGGATCGAGAGCATTCAACGAATCACAGATCACGGTCACCCCCACCCCCAAGGTGACAGATTCGTTCCTGTTCTCGACGCCGGCGCCGTTCGGCCTCCCGGCGCGCGCCGATCTCGGTCAGATCCCGATGTGGCTCGGGCGGGGGAGCGGCGAGTTCATGGCCGCCGGCCGGTTCAATCCGGGCTTCACCACCTCCCCCGCGGCGATGGGAAGCGGCGCCGGCGTGAACGCGTTGCGTGTCTCCGACACCTGGAACGTCGAGCTGGAGGCGCACGCGGTGGTGGTCACCGCCGCGATCAACGCCGGCGACTCCACCACCGACATCGATCTGTTCGACCTCAACGGCGATCGATATCCCGACTCCGTGGCCGCGGGCAGCGTGCAGTACAACGACGGCGTCGGCACCTTCACGTCGCGCCAGGGCGTCAACATGGGCTTCGACGACGTTCGCTCCACCTCCAACGCGTCGATGAGGCTCGCCGTCGACCTCAGCGCCATCGGCGACCTGATCAACATGGCCACCAGCCGGTCGAAGACGTCCAAGACGGTGCCCACCGCCGCCGTGAGCGGCGCGACGAACTACGGCGTCAGCTCGACCCGCACAGACTTCATCGACGTCAACGGCGATGGCCTCCTCGATCACGTATCGCGGAAGCCAGGCACGACGCTGCTCGTCCGCTTGAACCTCGGCTACGGGTTCAGCAAGGAGATAGACTGGGCCGGAGGCGCGTGGCAGCTCGAACAGGTGCCGGCGAGCTTCTTGAGCGGCTCGGAGACCATCCTCTCCGGCGTGATCGAAGAAGCGCTGGGCGCGGTGCCGGGTGATGTGACCAACACCAGCGCCGTCCGGTGGGGCGACACGCAGACCAACGATCTCAGCATCGGCGTCAGCGCAGGCGACGTGTTCGGCGCGGGCGGCGGGCCGAACGCGACGCTCACCAGGAAGATCGTCGACTACATCGACCTGAACGGCGACGGGCTCCCCGATCAGATCATGCGATCGCCCGACGAGGCGAAGGACGTGTTTCGGGTGAAGCTCAATCTCGGCGACCACTTCGGCAGCGAGACCCAGTGGTCGATTCCGAACTGGACGGTCGACAACAGCCTGCCGTCCGAGCAGCTGCTCGCCAACCCCGACGGCGTCGGTTACTCGACGATGACGGGCTGGGGCGCGAACGTGCACTTCGAGGTCTGCTTCATCGTCTGCGTGGGCGGGTCGGCCTTCTACCAGCGCAGCAACGGTGGATCGAACATGGAGTTCGAGGACATCGACGGGGACGGGAAGCCCGATCAAGTCCTGAAGATCGAAAACGATCCGAACGTTTACGTGAAGCTGAATCAGACCGGCAAGACCAACCTCCTGCGCACCGTGCACCGGCCGCTGGGCGGATCGATCGCGATCGATTACCAGCGGGTCGGCAACCACGTCGACCACACGGTCACGCCCAAGATCGACATGCCCGCCAACCAGTGGGCGCTCAGCACCGTGACCGTCGACAGCGGCCAGGCGGCCAGCCAGCCGCAGCCGTTGCTGCAGGCGATCGACTACACGACCGCGGCGCTCGGCGTCCCGGCCGGCTTCCACGATCGTGCCGAGCGCGAGCGCTACGGCTTCGCGGACGTCAAAACCCGCTTCCCCAACGAAGGCACCTCGATCGCGACCCAGTTCAACAATCAGGACTACTACCGCAAGATGCTCGCCTCCTCGGTCACCTGGAACCAGAGCGACGCCCCCGGCCAGGCGCTGAGGCAGCAAACCTTCAGCTACGCCGATCCATCCGGCAAGGATCCGACGGCCCAGCCGGTGCGGACGGGGACGCTGTTCCCGGCCCCGCGCGACACGCTGACGATCTCGCTGGAAGCCGATCCGGATGGGCGCTCGAAGCGGCATCAGGAAACCAAGGGTTTCGACACCGCTGGCAACCTCACCGACGTCATCGACATCGGGGACGTCGATTTCGCCGATCCGACGGACGACTTCAACTACCACATCGACTACGTGCACCCGGATGCGGCCGGCCTCATCACGAGGCCGCGCGCGATCACCGCCCGCACCGGCCAGACGCAATCGGGAGCGCTGCTCAGGAAGCGGACCGCGACGTACTTCGTGACGGGCAAAGCGCAGACGGTCACCGACACCGTCGCGGGCGGCAAGGATCCGGCGACGGCTACGCCGCGGACGGAGGGCGCGCCCGCGCTGGCGACCTGGACGTTCACGTATGACGGTTTCAGCAACGTCGTGACGGCGGTCGGACCCGAGGGGCACGCGTTCAGCTACGTCTACGACGACACGACCAAGACATATCGCACGACCAGCACCGACACGTCGCTCGGGTACGCCTCGACGGCCGCATACGACCTGCGCTTCGGCCTGGCCAGGCAGGTCGTCGACCTCACCGGCGCGCGCCAGGAGAGCGACTTCGACGACTTCGGCCGGACCGTCCAGGTGTTCGGCCCCAATGACTTCGATGGCAGCGGCCTGCGGACGACGCCCGGGATCAGCTTCACCTATTCCGAGCAGCCGCACCTCGCGACGTCGTTCGTCGAGAGCCTGCCCGCGTCGGCGACGACCTCCCACAAGAACGCCGCGGCGCCCGAGATGAGCCGCCCCGGCGACGCGATTCCCGCGCGGCCGGCGATCCGGACCGTCACCCACGCGGACGGCCTCGGCCGGGTCATCCAGACCAAGAAAGACATCACGCACGACGACGGCCTCGGCAACCTGGCCGACGGGATGAGCGTCAGCGGACCGATGATCTTCGACTCGCGCGGGCGCGTGTTCCAGCAGGGCCAGCCGGTCTTCCGTGCGGCGACCACCGGCTTCCTGACCGACGTGCCGATGCTGTCACCGACGACGTTCGCGTACGACGTCCTGTCGCGCACGCGCCAGCTGACCCGGCCCGACGCGTCCTCGGTGGACGCGGCCGCCCACGGCAACCTGGCGGTGACGACCACCTCGTACCAGCTCGGGACGCTGGACGGCCAGCTGCGGTTGCTGACGTTGATCCAGGACCCGCGCGGCGAAGTTCGCAGCATGTTCCGTTCGGTCCGCGACGAAGTCGTCGGCGTCGACGAGGTGAACAGGATCGGCGGCGTGGACAACGTCCACCTCGTGACTCGCTACGGCTACGACCCGCTGAGCCAGCTGGTCGCGGTGACGGACGCGAAAGAGAACCTCACCAGCGCCGTCTACGACACCGTCGGACAGATGGTCGCGCTCACCAGCCCGGACGCGGGCCGCACCGAATGGCGCTACGACCGCGCCGGCAACGCGGCGGTCAAGGAGACCCCGAACCTGCGCGCGGCCGGGCGGATCATCAACTACGTCTACAGCGCCGATCGCCTGGAGGGCATCGTCTATCCGACCAGCGCCCCGGTCACCTTCGTCTACGGCGCCAGCACCGAGACCGGACCCGCGAACGGGTTCCTGGCCGGACGCCTGAAACGTCGCACCGACGACTCCGGGCAGACCGACTTCGGCTACGACGCGCTCGGCAACGTGGTGCGGGAGGCGACCGCGCTGGTGAACCTGCGGCAGCCGCAGAAGAGCCCGTTCGTCAACGTGATGACCTACCGCTACGACAGCTTCGGGCGGCTGCTGGAGATGCAGTTCCCCGGACCGGGCGCGGAGATCGTGCGCTACGGCTACGACGCGGGCGGCGAGGTGACCAGCGCGCGCGGGCTCCACACGGTGAGCAAGCCGAACAAGCCGCCGCTGGAGACGATCTATCTGCGCCACCTCGGCTATGACGAGTTCGGGCAGCGGACGCGGCAGCTTCTCGGGAACGGGATCGCGACGCAATACGTGTACGAGCCGGACACGCGGCGCCTGTCGCAGGCGAACACCGACTACCGCGATCACGTGCAAGTCGCGCAGAACATCGGCCCATTGCCGATGCAGCGGCTGCGCTACGCGTTCGACATCGCCAGCAACGTCCGCACCCTGCAGAACGCGGTGCCGTCGCAGGAGAACGGCGCCAGCGTGGTGGTCGGCCCGACCAGCTTCGCGTTCGACTACGACCGCCTCTACCAGCTCACGCACGTCGACGGCACGTATCAGCACCACGTCGCGACGCGCCTGCGCCACAGTATGGACGTCGGCTACGACGAGATCGGCAACGTCACCAGGAAGGATCAGCAGGACTTCCTGGACACGGGCGGCGCGGGCGGACCGTTCCTGCCCGGACCGGCGCGGCCGCAGACGACCTATTTGCTCGGCTATCAGTACGCTGGGACCGGCCCGCACGCCGTCAGCCACACCGAAGAGGCACGGCAGGGGAACCTGATCACGCCGCGGGATTTCGCCTACGACGCCGACGGGAACCAGACCGGATGGACGTTCCGGAACGGCACCACCCGGGTCCAGACCTGGAACGAAGAGGATCGCCTCACGCAGGTCAAGGACCAGGGCCACGTCATCGGCACCTACCGCTACAACGCCGACGGCGAGCGCACGCACAGCTTCGCCGACGGCAACGAGACGACTTACGTCAATCAGAACCTGAGCGTGCGGAACCAGATGTTCTACACCCAGCACATCTACGCAGGCGCAACGCGGATCGCGAGCAAGGTCAACGCCGATTCGCTCACCAACCCCGACACCGTCTGGTACCACCCGGATCACCTGCAGAGCACCCAGTACGTCTCGACGGCGGACCAGACCCTGGTCCAGCACATCGAGTACTTCGGAAGTGGCGAGACCTGGGATGAACAGAGCACGGACGCGTTCCAGCCCTTCCGCCCCGAGTACGCCTTCAACGCGAAGGAGCTCGACACCTTGACCGGCTACTACTACGTCGGCGCGCGCTACTACGATCCCCACATCCAGAACTGGCAGAGCACGGATCCGATGCTGGCGTCGTTCATCCGCGGCGGGCGCGAGGCGTCGCCCAAGAACCTCGGCGTCTACAGCTACGCATACAACAACCCGATCGTCCGCCGCGATCCCAGCGGGCGGCAGCCCGAAGATGCGGAGGCGGCCGCGCCGCCGCCCGCGGCGCCGGCGGACAAGCCGTACATCGTGCGCTCCCCGGGCTTCATCGAGTTCAAGGACGATCCCCTCACCGCCCTTCCGCCGGTGCCCGAGGTCAAGCTGGATCCGAACCTGTCGAAGCTGCAGATACCGCCGCTCAACACGTTCACGCCGGAGCCGGACACCGCTGCGCCGAAGGCACTGCCCAAGCCGGCGCAGGACCTCACGCGGCTGCCCGATCGCTTCAATCTCCCGACACAGCCCGCGCCACCACCGAAGCCGGACTACTTCTTCAGGGTTCCGCCGCCGGTGGAGACGCCCAAGGGCCTGCTCGAACGTGGTTACGACGGTCTCAGGCACCGGGGCGGATCGATGCAGAGGTCCGAGCCGGATCACCAGATCGACAGGGAGCTGAGCAACGGAGGATTCTCGATGCCGGGGATCAAGTACAACCCGTTGCCGTTTGGCGGCGGAACGAACCCAATTCCGCAACTCAAGCTGCGGCCGGACTTCAGCCCCGACAGCCTGAAGTTCCCGGGCCCGATACCGAGCATCCGTTTGCCCGAGTGACCGCGCGCTCTACCTGCCGGACAAGGAGAGGACGACATGAACGAGACCAGCGTGTTGCGGAAGAGGGTTTTGCTCGCGGTGGCCTTGCTGGGCGCCGCGACCGTGCCGATCGGGCGCGCGCACGCGACGGGCGCCACGTTTCTCAACGGAGCCGATCCGCGCCCGTTCTATATCGTCGCGCACAATCCGAACACGATTCACGACGTCCAGATCTCGCTTCTGGCCGGAGCGAACGCGCTGGAGCCGGACATCACGACCGCTGATTGCGGCGGCAGCGAGGTGCTGGTCGACTGGGATTCCAGCTTCCCGCTTCGCGACGGCGAGTGTGGAGACACGCATTTGGTCGATTGGTTGGATGGGGTGCACAACCTCGCCATACAGAACCCGCAACTGGCGCTGATCGTCTTCGACATCAAGTCGGACGCGGCGTCGGCCGCGCACGGCGAGGAGATCCTGGCGGCCGTTCGCACGCACCTCAACTTTGGCCCCGTGAACCTGAACGTCATCTTCAGCGTGGCGACCCGTGACGACGGCGCCGTCTTCGACGAGATCCTGAGCCAGCTCGGCGAGCGCGAGGGTGCCCAGGTCGACGCGGAGGACGACGCGGCGGACATCGTGAATTTCTTCTTCGACCGGAACTTCTTCACGAACATCGGCTACGGCGACGGGACCACCTTCCAGGGACCCAACCTTCCGCGCGCGCTCGACAAAGCGGCCTTCCTGCGCGCCACCGTCGGTTTTCCGAAAGCGGTCACGTACGTCTACACGCTGAACCACGACACCAGCATGCATTCGTTCATCAGCGGGGGCGTCGACGGGATCATCCCCGACACGTTCGGCGCGCCGACGTCGATCGACCCGTCCTACATCATCCAGCTCGCCAACGTCGTCAACCAACATTCGGAGATCCGGCTGGCCACGCGGGAGGACAACCCGTTCCAGCCGGCGCTGCAGTCGTACGGGGTGCGGTTCACGACGTCGGATGACACGTTCTCGGGAACCGACGCGGACATCACGTTCACGATCAACGGTTGCCGCGGCAGCGCGACGATCGTCGTCGACGCGGGAGACATCCTGACGTTGTTCGACTCGCGCCGCATGAAGACCGGCAACACCGACTGGACCACGATACCCAGCCTCAACCTGGGGAAGCTGTCGTCGATCACGATCTTCAATAACGGCACCGGGGATGCGCCGGGATGGAAGATGGTCGACGTGGCCGTCGGCAGCGCCCGGTTTCTGGGGCCGGACTTCAGCAACAGCGTCGAGTACCAGGCTCACTTCGACGACTTCATCGAGGGTGACGACACGGTGACGCTGGCCCTTTCGCCGAACTTCGCGGAGCCGCTTCCGACCATCCAGTGCCCCGCGCCGATCACCGTTCCGAACACGCCCGGGCTTTGCGGGGCCGCGGTGACGTTCGCGCCTGTCGTCGACGGCATGTGTCCGGACGTCGTTGCGATCTCCTCGCCGGCGTCGGGCAGCACATTCCCGGTGGCCACGACGACGGTGACCTCGTTTGCCCAGAGCCCGTCGACGGGGCAGTCGCCGCCCTGCAGCTTCACCGTCACCGTCCAGGACACCGAGAATCCGGTCATCACCTGCCCAGCGCCGATCGTCGCCGACGCGGTCAGTCCAGAAGGCGTGGCGGTTTCATTCGCGCCGACGGCCACCGACAACTGTTCCATCGCGACCCTGACGACCTCTCCGACGTCCGGCAGCGTCTTCGCGATCGGGACCACTACCGTCGGCGGCGCGACCACCGATCCGGCGGGCAACGCGGCGTCGTGCAGCTTCACCGTGCACGTGAAGAGCGCCGCTGAACAGGCCGGCGACCTGGTCGGGGACGTCCAGGATCTGCCGATCAACCATGGCATCAAGAACGCGCTGCTGGTGAAGCTGAACGCGGCGCTCGACGCGCTCGCGGTCCCGCACGCAGAGCCGGCATGTGGAGAGATGCAGGCCTTCATCAACCTGGTCGCGGCGCAAGCCGGCAAGGCGATCAACCTCGCGGACGCGGCGGCGCTGATCGAGGACGCGACCCGCATTCGGGCCGTCATCGGCTGCTGACTTGCCCGCGGCGGGCCGCGGGGGACGATGTCATTCCTGCGTAACTTATGGTGGGTCGTTCCCGTTGCCGTCTTCTTCCTCAACCCGACCTTCGCCTGTTCGGACGAGCCGCAGTTTCAATACGGAGCCGACGAGATGCGCGCCGCCGTCGAGGGCGACTGGTTGTTTACGATCACGCTCGAAAGCGGCCCCATGCAGGTGGCCGTCTACATCGAACAGGCCCCAGGGTCGCCGGCGGCGACCGCGCGGGCGCCCGGTCGGGCGATGGTGCGTGCGGCGCACGCCTGCGGCACCCGTACCCTGGTCAAGAGCGCAGGCGCTTGCAGTGACGATAGCCAGATGCCACTGGCTGTCAGCTATGTCTTGGGCGACGCATATTTCTCCGACGCGGCACTGTCGGGCACGTTCACGGTCCATGGCCTGGCGTTCACGACAGGGGTTCTGAACCTGACGCTCGGGTCGTATCAGATCCGGTCGGAGGTGCACGCGGACGGGACGCTCGGAGCGAGGCCAAACTGAGGGAGCCATGAAGCGACTGCCAGGTCCGATCGGTGTCGTCCTCCTCGCGCTGTCCTTGAGCGCCGCCGGCTGTGCCGCCGGGGGAGGGACGATGGACGCCGGCGGCGGTTGGCCGTCAGGTCACCCGTCGAGGAACCGCAGGAGCTCAAGGAGAGCGGTGCGCAGCGGCCGCCCATCGTGGTCCTCTTTCCAGCGCCTGTTCGCCTCCATCAGGCGGGCAGAGATCGGGTCGCGAGCGGCGATCCTGTCATCTGAATTCTGGTCGCATGCGACCGGAATCGGGCATTCCGGGACGCTTCCTGTCGCCTGCTGACGTTCTGAAGCCGTGAAATCATTGACCTCCGCGGGGTCGCCCTCGCTTGAGGTGCTAGTGGATAACATCCATCGGGGTTCGAGTCCCCGCCCTCGCACAAACGAAGCTACTGATTTTCCAAGGCTTCCCTTCCTGACCGGCGTTCGCGCTCATGCCGTCTTCGCCGCCCCGGTAACTGGTTTTGGGTCGCAGTTACCGGATAGCACCTCTCGGCTGCGTCTGCACGATCAAGGGAGTTAGTTTCGCAGCAAGGTAAGCGCGCTACTCTGACGCTATGATGCGTCCGCGTATGGGCCCCCGGAGGGGCCGCGCTCCGGGCTGCGTGCCTATGTTGCGGCGATGACGACGCCCAGCGAAGATGGCCACCCGCCGGCTCTGTCGTGGAACCTGGCTGCCGACGGATACGGCGCATTCCTCATGCCCTGGTTTCGCCGCTATGCCGCTGATGCGCTCGCGATGTCCGGGATTGGTGGCTCCCGCGCGTCGTTGCTCGACGTCGGCGCCGGCCCTGGCACGCTGAGCCTGCTGGCGGCCGAGCTGGGCCTTCGCGTCACCGCCCTGGATTTCGCCGTGCGCATGCTCGCCGAGCTCCGCGCGCGCGCCGTCACCCGCGGCCTCGGCCGGTTGGCGACCGTGCTCGGTGATGGGCAGTCGCTCCCCTTCGCTTCCAGCAGCTTCGACGCGTGCTTTTCGATCTTCGCCGTCGTCTTCTTCCCGGACCCGCTGCGGGGACTGGGAGAGATGCGGCGTGTCCTGCGGCCGGGCGGCGTCGTGGCCATCACCAGCTGGCAACTTCTGGAAGACACGCCGTTTCTGGCGGAGCTGATCGCCGCTACCGCGGCGGAGGAAACGAGCTTCTCCTTCTTTCTGGAGGACGAGCTGTCGCGCGCGAGCGAGCTTCAGGAAGCGCTGGCGCGAAGCGGGTTCCTCGACGTGGCGGTGCGACCCACGAGCCACACCATGGAGTGCAGCTCACTGGAAGAAGCGCTCGCCGGGATCGCCCGCTCCACGCCCCCCTTCATCATGCTTCGACGGAAGCTCGGTGAGGACGCCTGGCAGCCGTTGTGGACGGCGGTGCAGCGGCGCCTGGCCACGCGTTTCGGCGATGGTCCGCAGAGCCTCTGTTATCCAGCCTGGCTGGCCACGGCCACAAATGGCTCCCCTGATCGGAGGCTGTCGACATGAACCTCTCCCTGCGGCCAACCATCGAGAGCATCCACTCGAAGCCGGTATCCAGCTCACCGACCGTGAAACGGGTTTCGCGATCGAGCTCGAGCCGGAGCTCGCCGCGTGCCTGGAAGCGCCGTCCTCCAACGCAGAGGCGCTCTGGGGATCGCTGAGCGAGATGAGGCTCGTGGACGCCGGCCTTCCCTTGCAGGAGATTCGCCGGGGATGGATTCTTTCGTCGCAGTTCTTTGTTTTTCGCGAAGATGTTGCGCTGAGTTCAGGCGGCAGTCGCGAAGAGCGCGGGGTAGGCGACGTCCCTGAGTTTGATCGCGGTGGAAATCGTCCGGCGACCGGCCGAGGCGACCCGCCAGCGACGCGAGCGCGCCCAGCGAGATCGCGAGGGCACCGTTCCAGCCACACAGTCTGGGATCGTGGACCCTTGATGACCATGAACACGTGCCCGATGACGACGATGCGCTTTACTTGCGGCACCGCTGATCTATCCTCGGGCCATGGTGATCCTCATCCCGAGCCCCAAGCGCGTCAGCGCCGCGGGAAACAAACCAAAAATCATAGAGGAGTTCGTCGGGCGGGCCAACAACGGCGAGAGTCGGCTCAGCGTCGCTCATATGCGATCGCCTTCGGGCTGGCAAGAGCCTGGGCAGCGACCTGAGTTCGACGAATACACCATTGTGCTCAACGGCGAGCTAATCGTTGAGTCCGACGCGACGCACCTTGAGGTTAGAACTGGGCAAGCTGTCCTGGCGCGCGCCGGAGATTGGGTACGCTACAGCTCCCCTGGCCCCAACGGAGCGGAGTACATCGCCGTGTGTCTGCCAGCCTTCGGCCCCGACATCGTTCACCGTGACCAATAAAGTCGTGTCCCCCATGATGTGGAAATTGGCGACGGCGACTCTTCCGGATGCAGCGTTGGGGTTGTGTAGCACGACTCGTCACGCCGCGGCGTCCTCCTTACGGGTGATGACGTCGACGATCTTCTCTTACCCGTCGACGCAGGTTGATCATCCGCTGGCGACAAGGCTTTAGCGCGGGACGAAGGCGCGCAGCGTCGGGAGCGAACCTTGGTCTTCACGCGGCGCCTGAATCCTTCGTTGATTCGTTCGATCACGTTGTTGTCCGATGATCCCACTGCTCCTTCGGGAACGAGTAGAAGGACAGGAGCTCGTCGCCAACCTCGAGCTCGAAGCCCGCGCCTGAAAACCTCGCCCGTCGTCATGCCTGAACCCGCGCCACTCGGGCGACGGGCGTGACTGAACGGATACTGAGGAACGTATCTGGGGCCCAGCGCGTATCGGGGATGGTGGTCGCCGACACGCATATCACGCAATAGCTGCCGCCAGCACCAAGCGTCCGTCCAATTATTCTGCTCTTTTGCACGAGGTCACGCTGCTCAGCCCGTCAGAAATCTCCGCTTTAGCGGTGGAAATGTATTGCAAATTCGCAGGTACGTGCGGAACAGCGCCAAAACGACTCTGCCGAGCACCGGCATATGCATCGGGTCATCACCGGAAATCTGCTTGCGAGACGATAGCACTGCCTCGAACCCGTAGTCGCGCATATTGGCTTCGTACTCTGCGATCGCATCAGTCAGGGACGTCTCGCCGGAGTTGACGGCTACTAGACGGCGGCACAATTCCCGCGCGTCCCACAGTGCGACATTAGCGCCGAGCCCTCGGCCAGGGGTCATCGTATGAATGGCATCACCGAGGAGCGTAACATTGCTCGATTCCCACTCCTCGATGGGCTCCGACGTCCGAACGTCAATTTTGAACACCGTTTCGGGATCGGCCTGCCTGAAAAGCTCCCGAAGCCGCGGGTGCCAGGACCGGGTCAGCCTCAGCACTTCCTGTTTGAGGCCTTCAGGCGTCTTATCACACAGGTCCTTGAACATTCTCCGAGACGCAGAATAGCCCCAGGACAAATAGTTGCGCTCTGCGTGATCACCTTCGAACACCATGTAGTGCACGGCCAAGGTTGCGCCGCCCGGCGCGAACACCAGCGTCATGGCGTCTTCTCCGCCGGGTGGCACCAACGACGCTGTATCCGGCGAAAGCCAAACCTTACCAAGAACCGCGGTCACGCCAGCGTCGACAACCTGCGCGTTGGGCAGGTACTGCCTGCGCACACGCGAATTCGAGCCGTCAGCGGCCACCAGTACATCGCCCGTTGCACTCGTGCCGTCGGCGAAGAACGCTGTTAACGAGTCGTCGTCGTGACGTGCGAAGTGAGTGAAGGTCTTACCAAAGCGAACTACATCGTCCAAACCTAGTAGTAGTGCCGTCCGCATGGCGCCGCGGCTGACCGACCTTTCGCTCTCCACGGGATCATCCCCCGGGTCGATCGCGGCCGTCAGAAGAGTTTTCAACTTTTCCGTTAAGAGATTCAACCGGCGCACAGGGTGCGCGCAAGTGTCCACAAAGCGTTGGAAAGCATCCGGCGCCAGGCATTCAGCCAGCGCCTGACTGCCTGCTGCACTGATTCGCATCCGAGAGCCGAGAATCGGATGCTGCGGGTTCACGTCTCGCTCAAAGACGGTCACCTCGATGCCCGCGCGCTTGAGTCCCTGCGCTAAGCAAAGTCCTCCGGTTCCTGCGCCGATGACCAATACTCGCATGACGGTTTGACCTCCGAGCTGTTTCGGCGTGAACGTGACGATTGGTCGAGCAGATAACAGAGATGCCGCTTAGTCGTTCAGGTCGCGGCTGAACATGGATCCGGACCACACAGGCCAATATGGAACGCCGATGGTTCGACAAAAAGAGACAAGAATTCCAGCCGTCCCCCCCCAGACGCGCCAATCCATAAAATTAAATACGTAGAACGGCGACATCTTCCCCCTAAAGAGGTGGGACTCCATCCGATAGTGCGCTGGATTGAGCACCTCCACCAGGGGCACTTCGATAATCGCCTCGACCTCCTCCGATTGAATGCGAAAATTAACCGGTACTCCTACACACGCAACCAGCGGCGCGATGAGAAACCCCGTCCTGGTTCGGTACGGCGGCAATCGACCCAATACTTCCACATCGGCAACGTCAACGCCGATCTCCTCATGAAGTTCGCGAAGGGCAGTTGCTTCGAGAGGTTCGTCCGCTGACTTCCTCATACCACCCGGAAGAGATATCTCTCCCGCATGCCGTCGCAACCCCGCAGCCCGTTTTGTCAGAACTAGCGCCGGATCCGCGTCGCGCCTCATCAAGAGTAGCGTGGCCGCAGCGCTTTTGAGGGATTCATCCTTATCTCTTGATGGTGACCAACTAGTTGTCTTTGATGAGCATTTCAGACGGACTTGCTCAACGATGTTGTCGAATGTGATCGCGATAGCCGGCTGAGGCTTGTACGGGGGACTATGTATGAGGTTCATTGAACGTTCCATCATTCTGCTGGGACCCTTCTAAGTTGCTCCCCTCGAGACCCGCCACATTAGCTTGATTTGAAACTCGAGCGTCCGTTACAGTCGGTGACCCATGACTTCGACCTTGTTGAGTTTGTCTAGAAAATCCCGGCGACCAACGATTGTCGCAGCAGCTCGCATTCAAGCGATCCCCCGGCCTTTGGGCGAAGGAGGAACGCCGCCGATGACAGCGACGGTAAACGCAGTTGGCGATGCCTGCGACATCGTTATTGGCCACGACTCCCTTATGAGATTGTCGTGGGTGTTCTCACGTTCGAGTACGGAGTTTATGCCTCCGTTGGCCAAGGCGTTGTTAGCTAGTCCGCTCATGCAGAGTGTTTGGATCGTCGGACGCGCAATTCGACTGGTGGCCGCATATTGTCTTTCGCCAGACGACTGGCGAACACTACTTGCGAACATGGCGCCCGCGATCAGAGGACACATCAATGACACGTGCAGCGCGATCACAAACCACCTGGCGGCGCGTGTGCCCGGGGAGGAAGAGATTCGCCAATTGTTGGATGAGGCGATCCGAACGGAGATAGCGCCCGTGCTCGAGAAGCATGGTGGTCGTCTGGATATTGTAGCGGTGGAGGGAAACACAGTGTTTGTCACCATGGGGGGTGGTTGCCAGGGATGCGCAGCAGCATCTTTCACCCTGCGCGGCGATGTAGATCATATCTTTCGGAAAGTTGTTCCTCTTCTGGGAGTACTCGTGGACTCGACCGATCACGAGTCCGGCCGTGCGCCGTATTTCCAGACCACCAATGAAGCGTAAGCGGTGACTGACAATGAATAATGGGTTGTTAGGTATGTGCGATGATCACCAAAGTTTCAGCCCTGCGGAGCACGCACCTGAGGGCCAGTTCCATGGTCTCAGGATCAAGTGCCCCCAAACTCTCGTCGAGCACGCGAACGTCGACTTGTTGTAGTAAGGACCGAGCCACGAAAAGGCGGCTCCGTTCGCCGTGCGAGAGTTGCCACCCGCTGCTGCCGACGATCTGCTGCAAGCCAGCGGGCATGCGTGCGATGACGGCATCGAGTCCTAGTTCACGACACACCTTCTCCGCTTCGGCTATGTCATCGAGCCGGGCAGGCCAGCGACGACCGAACAGCAAGTTGAACATTAGAGTCGAAGCGAGCACGTGATTAGCATGGAATTGGGGCACGCCGCTGGACCGCTGACGCCAACGTTCCAGGCCGAGACTATGGTGGTCAAAACCGCCGAGCAGCAATACGCCGCTGGAAGGCGGAACCAACCCTGACAGAACGGCTCCCAGAGTCGATTTGCCACTGCCGGACTCGCCTTCAATCAATACGCGATCTCCTCTCTGGACTTCGAAGGAGCAACCTCGGAGCACGGGGTCCGGACGGCCGTCGTAGCTGAATACAACCTCCCGCCCGACCAGGACGCCACGTCTACCTACGGCAGCCTCGTCGGGACTACTTGCAACCAGATCGGCCGTAGCATCGGAGGACCGGTTCGCGGCTCGAAACAGCGGTCCAGTCCGGGCCCACGCGACTGCCGCTGCAGCCAAGGCGGGCCCAGCCTCGCCCAGCATTTGAAACGCCGATCGCACCAGCAACAATCCACCCAACCCCACGGCCAGCGCACCGGCATGAGCTGCGCCACCGGAGAACGCCGGCGCCAAGCCGGCAAGGCCCAATACCAACCATCCCCGAGGTATGAAAGAGAGAAAGGCAGCCGACTCCTTGTCGAGGGCAGCGCCCCGCTCCTCGTACGTGGTCAGCGCATCGGCATCCGCCCGTCCACGTTCCTCCGCGCTCCCCTGCACGACCAGAGTCCGGTATCCCACCATACGTTCGACCAGATCGTATGTGAGCGCCAGGCGGGCGTCCGTCCATGCTGTCAGCCGGTGACGATAACGTGCCAGGCACACCGCGAACACCCCCAGCCATAACAACATGAGCGCTATGTGGAGGACACCGCCGGCGCCCAGGGCCATCGCCACCACGCCTAGAATCAAATCGAAAACTGCAGCCACGGCCAATAGTCCACCGCCGCGGGCGACCGCCTCCAATGCGTCGACCTCCATCACCAGGCCCAACCACTGCCCAACGCCCCGATTGCGGACCTCATCTGAGCTGAGCCGCAAGATGCCTTCCAGTAGCCGCTCGCGCGCGAGCCCGGCGATACCAATGGACGCCTGGCCAAATGCGGACGCCGCAAATCCACGCAGCGCCACCATGATCATCAAGACCAGCGCAAATGCTGCCAGCCATGACGTTTCGAGATGACCTTCCAATGCGCCCTTGCCGGCCAGCCACATCGCGATAGCGAAACAGGCCACTTGACCTAAGTAGGCCAATCCGCCCACAAATAACTTGCCGCCGACGCCCGCAGCGCGAGCGCGCAACCAAAACGAATCTGCTTCAGGTGTCAGCACCCAACCTTCCGGCGGATTCTGTCCCCGTCCACGTCGGCGAAAGCTCCAGCGCAACAGCGCGGTTCGTTCCGGGCTCAGGCCGCGCAGTCCCAAAACTTCCGCGGCGTCCACCGCCCTTGCCAAGACGCCAAACACGCGACCATCAAGAGCTTCGAGCGCGTCCCCGGTCACGTTGGTCACTTCACCATCGCGGGCCAGAACCAACACCCCATGGCCTTTCTTTCCCAACAGGACCACGAGGCGGCGTTCTTGCGCAGCCTGCCGCGGTAGTAGCAGCACGGTCGCCCCGCCGGACGGGGCCAGGTCCTCGATAGTGGTCGCCCCACCATCTATTGGTTCCAATCCCAAACTCAATCGGCGGGCGCCCGACTCAATCCAACGTCCGATCTCTGCGTCCCGAGAACTGTCTTTCGTGACGTCAGGTGCCGGATTGGCCAGGTCGCTGAGCACAGCACCTGGCCGCAGTAATCTCGCGGCTTGCGACAGGGCAAGCCCCAACCGACTCGCTGGCCATGTCAAGGAGTCCACGTCGACGCTGCTCATTGTTCTCGAGCCCTACTGCACCTTGCCATCCGCCACACGCCACCGGCGCCACTGCCCGTCACGAAACATGGCGGCGACCCGTGCTTCTGCGTCGAGCAACGCGCGATAACGTGACTCCGCTTGGGCGGCCAGAAGCGGTGGAGGTCCATCTTCTTTGATCAGCCCAGAGTCGACCACCAGCACGCGATCAAATCCGACTGTATCGCCCACGTCGTGCGTAATGAACAACAGCGTGGCAGCGTTCCATCGCTCCCGTGCCCGCCCCAGCAGGGCCTGACGCTGTGCCCTGGGCAAGCCGCGAAACGCTTCGTCCAAAACCACCAGCCGCGGCATTCCGCGGTGGACTGCCCGGCCCAAGCGTACGCGCTGCCCCTCTCCTCCCGACAAGAGCCCCCCATCCTCACCCAACAGGGTCTGCAATCCCCAAGGCAGGCGGGCTAGTACCTCATCGAGATCAGCCGTCTCGAGCGCCTCTCCAACCGGCTTGTCGTTCTCGATGCTGCCATAGCGCAGGTTATCCAGCAGGGAACGGTTCCATACCTGTACAGATGGGTCGACCCACACCGTGTCGCGGCGAAGGTGAACGAGAGCCGGCCCGACTAAGAGTTCGCCATCGCAGAAAACGGCCCCTTGGGCAGGCCGGTGCCAACCCAGCAAGAGTCCAGCCAGGCTGGACTTACCGGCTCCCGACGTGCCAACGATCGCAACGTGAGCTCCCGGCGCAATTTCCAGCTCATCGAGGCGGAGAATGTCATGTCCGGCAGCTACAACGACCACGTTCGACATCCGGATCGCGACCGCACTTTCTGACTGCGCGGTCGGCTCACTGGCAGGGGCCGTCTCGACACGCTGTACAAGTGGCTCCAACAGACGCAGCACTATGTTGCGCGACAGGGGGTATTGTCGAAGCAGGAATGCGATCTCCTGCCCCAATAGAGGTATTCCGACCCCCCAATACAGCAACAGAATCGACCAACCCGTTCCCTGGCCATGCGCCAGGTAGCTATGCAATAGCGCTGCGCAGAGAACAAAGCCCACGACCAATGTGGCCATTTCGACCCGAACCGTCGCTCGCGTAATTTGCCAGGCCGATTTGGCCCACTCGCGCAGGCGTAAGCCGTGCTCACCAACCATTGCCAACTCGCCTGCATGCGCTCGGACGGGAAGCAAGCCCAGCAACGAGTCCAGATAGAAGCCGGCTAGCGCCGCTGCATGCGTTCGCATCCGAAGGTCACGCTCCAATAACGCGGGCTGTGACATCAACGGAATCGCGATCATCGATCCAGCCAATGCCAACACCCAGAAGGCACCGCGCGGATATATGACAATCATTCCGACGGCGATGATCACCATCTGGACTACCGCACGAAACAAATGGCCGAACATCATCGGCAGTACTCGGAGGAACTGCACCTGATGGGCGCGCGTGGCCATGTCGGAAATGGGCCGACTTTGAAAGTAGCGATCGTCCAGTTGCGGGATACGCAGTAGGAACTTGCGACGTAGACCGACCTCGATTGCGCGTCCAAGGCTCGACAGTCCGATCGAGTTGGGCCAGTCGAGAAACAACATCGCAAGACAGAATATGGCAATGACGACCACTGCGACAAAGCGTTGTTCGACCAAAGGCAATCTCATCGGCAGATCAAAAAGGCCGCGCAGTAGCACCGCCTCAACAACTGCGCCGACTCCCGTTATTACCAGTGCAAGAAGCAAGAACCATGGCCGCCACGACTCTCTTTCACGCAAGAGACTCCACAATGCGTGCATGGGACGCACACCGCGTTGGTTGAGTGCGGTCCTGAGCTCACTCTCCAAAGGTATCGGGGACGACTCCCCCTCCGACTCTTCCTTGCCCGCTCCCTCCGGGGTGTTGACGCGAACGAAAGGAACGCCACGAATGCGTACTGTTTCCTCTACCTCTTCTCCGTCGCCGACGGCCATGGTCTCTCCCGGAGAGGCCATCCACAGGGGCGTAGGAGGAAACGCCTCATTGCTGCCACTGGCGCCGCACGCCACTAGCCCCGAAAATGCTCCGGCAGTCTCGCCGGGCGATAGGCCAACATCATTCGCCAATCCCTCGGCAAACCGAACATACGCCTCCAATCGAGCAACTGAGCGCCAGCTAGGATCTGCGAATGCGTCAGTCAATAGCCGTGAGCCGTCAGGCACCCCAATGTTTCGCAGGCGACGCGTCAGACATGCCACGAACTCGCTGGACTGAGTCCACTCGCGAAAGGCCGACACCGGAATCGTTGCATAATGAATGTAAAGTTGACGGAGGAGATCGTCCTTCTTCAACCAGCGCCGCCCACGTGCGGGATCCATGACTTGTACCCGGTCGCCGGCGACCCGCCACAGGACGAGAAAATGGGTTTGATTGGAAGGCAGATTGATAATTGCCAGGGCCGGCAACGCATCTGCCTCCGGTAGCAGGATATGTTCGCTGGGCAGTAATGCCTGCTCAGCAACGAGCCCCAGACGGTTCAGTAGGTCTTCGACCGTATCAATTGAGGTTCCATCCACGCTGGTCTGGCACGCCTCCCGGAGACGCTCGTAGTTGACACGGATGCCGAATCCCTCTAGGAGGGATTTGACCGCAGCCGGCCCACAATCCATTGCAGACGTCTGAACGACTTCAGGAATCAGGAATCTCCGCCGTACGCTACTCATCGGCGGTCGCCTGTAGGAGGCATCGCTGCCGTGTTCTTCGCGGTGACGAAACGGCCCGCGGCATCCAGCAGCAACGCCGCTGGAGACAGCCGCTCGACTTCGACCTCAACGGTCGCTTGCAGCCCGTGCTGGACCGGAATTGAAGAGTCTTGATTCCTCGTCACCAACAGCTCGACACGAACTGAGCCATCCTGCGACTCGGTGCCGACTCGCGCTACCCGACCGGACAACGTTCCATACTTGGTCCAGGGGAACCCAGGCAGTCGGAATCGCGCCGTCTGCCCCACGCGCACGCGGCCCACGGTGGCCAGTTCGAAGAACGCCACCGCACGGAGCTGTCCTGCGGGGACAACAACCGCCACGCGCGTTCCGGCGTCTACCATACCGCCGGGCCGCAAACTGACTATGTCTCCGAGGCGACCTGTAACCGGCGCGCGAACTGTGTGCAGCGCGATCTGTCGTTTCAACTCACGTATGAGCGCCTCCGCATCGGCCTGCTGTCCTTTCAGCTGTGCTATCTCCTGCTCCAGACGCGCCACCTTCGCCAGGCGCTCGCTCTTCCGGAGGGTCCGCTCTCTACCGAGCTTTTCGATGACCACGTCGGCGGCCTGCGCGTCGGCACGTCGCTGTTCTGCCTCGGCACCCATGCGCTCGGATTCGATGGCGGCGACGATCTGTCGCGTTCTCAGCGTTTCCAGCTGTCCTTTCTCGGTCTCTTTCAGGTGCGCCAGGACGTGAGATGCTCTCTGTTTCGCCGACGCTTCGCCGAGGGAAGCGTCCGCCAACCGATCTTCACCACTGACGGCACTTTCCGCATGGGCCTTCTCGCGTCCCAGCGCCTCGATTTGCGGCCCCAGCGCGCTCACTCTCGCCCGCTCGCGTTCCAGCTGGAGCACCTGCGCTTCGGCGTCCAACTCCAGCAACAGATCGCCTGCCGATACGGATTGGCCCAACACCAGCGAGCTCCGCAAGACCCCCGCGCTGACCAGCACGTGAACAGGATATGGCGCCGCGTCGACCTCTAGCCGAGCCGAGCGCGAAACCTCGTACATCGGAATCCGGGCCACAAATAGCCAGATCGTCCAGGCACCCAGCAACATCACGCCCATGAGCGCCACCCACGCTGTGGCGCTGATCGACATTTCAGACGAGCGGCAAAAGCGGGAAAACATCAGGACACGTGGTTACGGCATCCCGCCATCAGGAATGTGGATCGAATGGAACTCGTCGGATGGCGCCGACTGTGGTCAGGGGGGAGAGCGCAGATCGTGCCTCGCCGATTCCGATGCCAACGCCTTCTACAAGTGAGCGCACGGAAAACACTCCCTTCTGAGACGCAATCCAACGGCATAGTCGTACGTACCTTTCGTCGCTCTCGAGTACCCAGTGCGTGGGACTTGTCTTCGACTGAATCCTCACTTGCCAACTTCCATTCTTCTCCGCACCGCGCGTGAACACCCAATCCATCAATGGTGCGCGACAGAAGAGAGTGTCCGACGTTGTGTAGAGCTCGGAAGCAGCTTGTCCCGAAACCTCGATGAGAGCGTCACGAGCGCGCAGGCGCGAAGCGTGCTGGGGTAATCCCGATAGCGCAGCCGACAGGAGCGCCTCGGCCTTCCCACGGATCTTCGCGCGTCGACTCCAAGCTCCGTAGACCGGGCGTCGCCACTCGTGGTGCTGGAGAAGCTCCATACGTAGACGTTCCAGGACCAGATCGGCTGCGCGGGGCCATTCGAATACCAAAGAAAGCGAAAAGGACTCTTCGGGATGCTCGGTGGCGTGCCACATCCCGGCCGGAAGGAAGAGTACGTTGCCGGGCTTTAGCACCAGCAGCGTGGGCTTCAGCGGTCCGGAAGGAGGCGGCTCCCCGCGCAGTGGTAACAGATCCTCGCGGGTCAGCGCATACCCGGGATTGTAATCAGAAATGGGATGGGAAACCTTGGGGTTGTCGGCAATGCGGATACACTTCGTGCCACGAAGTTGGACAATTATGTTGTCCGTCGGGTCGTAATGAAATGGAACGCCTTTCTTTCCGCCCGGAGTCGCGAACGCAGAAAGGCGAAGCTTGCCATCGGGTAGCCCGATTTCGCTCTCAAACTGCCGGAGCCATGGCTGAATCGGGGGGACGTTGGGTCCGATATCGGGAAAGGATACGGTCATGCCGTTCACGTAGAAGGAAAATGGCGCCCCGTCGACGCGGAACATACTTTGATGCTTCTTGTTTGCCCCTGCTACGTCCACTCTGCCCCGGTAGACTGCAGAAAGAGCCGCGATGCTTGAAATGTCACCAGTAACGAATGGGGCCGGTAACGCATCCAGGCGGGTCTTGCCTGTGACATATGTCCGTGGCCATAACGTCTCGAAGCGGTCGGCGTGGGAGCCGAACAGCGCTCCGAGAATTGAAGTGCGGCCTCTATCGTTGGCCTTCATTCTCGCTCTGGCTCCTGCAAGACGCGATTGACCCGACGATGTCGTCATGTTCTACCTTGGTGAGACTTCGCGGCGTTGGGTATTCCTGCTCATGAAGCAAAGGTGATTGATGGCTGTGATCGCAAGAATGAATCTGAAGATCGTAACCGACGCAGCCCCGCCGGACATGCAACCCGCCGTTGAATTCAATGGTGAACGGTTGCAATTGGGTGAGCTGCGAGGCGGCATTGGCCCTGGCGAAATACTCGAGGCCACACTTTTGCCATCCCGGTTCGCCCATAGCGTCCTTTTGGTCAATCCGGACGATGGAATCTGGTCCATTCGCGAGCTCGCGATACGATATGTCACGGGCGATGAGCAAGCGTACGACGTCAGCTTCGGCTCTATCGACGTGCCTGGTTGTTCTAACCTCGACATATGGCGCGACCCTCCAGGTCCGGTATACGTCCTATAAAGCGAGAGGCTTTGTCGTAGGCCGCTGGATCATCCTCCCCTAATTTGGAGCTGAGGCGCGGGTCTCGAGCAGAGAGACTGTGTGAGCGAGCAGGGCAACCGATCCCGGAGCGCCGTGGCCCGGAACAACCGCTTGGATGTCGGGATACCTGCGGCTCACAGCCTTTATCGCTTTGGGCCACTCTGGGATGTTGGCATCGCCGACGAATCCAAGACTGTCCGCGCTCGCATCCTTGACCAAACAGCCGCCAAATAGAAGCCGCTGAGCAGGAAACCAAACGACGAGATTGTCAGGTGCGTGGCCCGGCCCCGGAAAGAACAACTCGAACCCTCTGTCATCCATCAGGCTTTGGGACGAGACGGCGACATTGCCGGTCCGAGTCCCCGGGGCGAAAGCGACGCCAAGCTTTGCGAGAGTCGACTCAAGACCCTCGATCGATATGCCACGTCCGGTAAGGGCGCTAAGACCTCCGCTCCGGTCCTGGTGCCAATGCGTAATGATTGCGCCGGACCACGTGGATCGCAACGCTTTGGTACCGAAGTCAAGAATCTCCACAGTTTGAGCTGCCGTCCAACCGGTGTCGACAAGGACTAAGCCTTTCGGGGTTGAGGCGATTAACCCATTAGCCGGATAAGCATCCGCATCATCCGAGTTCGAGGTATGGAGCCAGAAACCGGGCGCCAGCTTCGTGATCCTGACGTGAGCTAGCTGAATCCGTTCCTCGGCGACGCCATTCACCGCCGTGTCTGGGCCCGGCTTGCGAAGCCCACAGCCCCACAGGACAAACGTCAAGCCCACGACCAACGACCAGGAGAGGGCAACGCTGGGTAGGGTGGCGTGGCCCGGATGAGCTTTTCCTTGGCGTGCCGATATCACGGAATCGGTAGAGGCGGCCACAATGACCATGGAGCCTCGGCCGAAGCGTCCCGTGCATGATGAGCAGAGGCAGCTCATGACTTCCGTGGACGGAGGCTACGAAGGTCCGCGACCTTCAGCGCCAGGCGGCCATTCGAGACCGCAAAGGTTCCACCATTCAGGAGCGCCAAGTCGACGGTTTCAATAATGTCGTTGAGAGTCGCGCCATGGTTCAACGCCCGCGTAACGGCCCATTCCACGGACGACGGCGCACCGGCGTGCACCGCCATGCCAAGAGCAATGAGGATTCGCGTACGCTGGTCCAGAGCGCGAGCCTTGCCGTCGCCGTCGCCATAGAGATCCGCCATCATCCTGACCTGCGCATCATAGACGGCGGAGCGTTCGCGAAAAGCCTTTTCTAGATCGCGTCGCTCATCGGCTATTGCATCAAGTGACGTTGGAAGCTTGTCATTGTCGGTGTTCATGACTCTCCCGGTGTGAGGCGTTGTTTTGTGGGTGTGTGCATGGGCGGGCCGTGCTTCGCCAGCATCCTCTGCAGCGACTTGCGGTGAAGGCCGAGAAGTCGCGCGGCGGCCGAAATCGACCCGGTCGTTTCCAATGCTTGATTAAGATACTCCCAAATTGCCCGATCGAGAGACATGGGTTGCTCGCTCGACGCATGCTTCTCACCCGCCACCGCGTTCAAGATCGCGCCCGCCGAGGTAGGCAGGGGAATGTACGCGTCGGCACCAAGGCGTACCGCCCGAACCGCGGCCGCGACCGACGCTGCCGCAGTTACGACAGCGAGCCCGGTCTCGGGCGATACGCGCTTGATCGTTGGGATGGATTCCACAGCGGAAATCCCATTGATCCGCGGCTCGCATATTGTCAGAAACACGCGTTCGCATCGCATGTGGTCGAGTACGGCCTCGACGGAATCAAAGAAGTGCACCGTGTAGCCGAACCGTTCCAGATCCCGCGGAATGCTGCTTGGCAAGAATGTGCACCTCTCTCCAACCAGCGTCACAGAGCCACGAGGCCGCCGCATCATTGTCGTCACCTCCTCCGCCAGCGCGCCTATTCCTCGCAAATTTATTGGAGGCAAGCCAGGAAAATGTTTGGCCAGCACCTGCCGCCAGCGACGGCGAGAAATGTGTTCGAGGTCTCATGGCATTTTCATCTACCTGCCGGTCGTCCGATGTCCGTCAGCTATCGTACAAGTCCGCAACCGATGATGGAATCACAGCAATGAATGGTGTACGGACGTTTCGGTAGCCGTTTGACCAATCGCCTAGCGGATAGGTGAGCGGCATAGCGTGGTGGTAGAGCTGGTGAAGGTATCCGCACGCACCGAGCGAACGACTTCAACGAACGGCCTCAATGCGGTGCCTGCGTCAATATGACGCATTGGACGCGCTACCCTCTGGGAGCTGAGTGTTGATTGACAACAATGGTGCGGCGTCAACCTGACGTTGCCGCGTCAACACGGCGCGTTGGGCGCGCAACCTGCTGGGCCCCGGAGGGTTGGAGGTTGATTGAAAATGTGCTGGCTGCGTCAACATGACGCAGCATCGGGCGCGCGAAGTTGTGCTAGTGATTTCCGCTCGCCATGCGATTCGCTCTCGTATCGCTCCCTTGGTACGTAAAGGATCGGCCTCCGGGCGCATTGGGCGTGCTTGGTCGAGTCGTTGCGGAGACGGGACGGCACTCCGCATCGCTGCACTACGATTTCATGCACCTGCTGGCTTCGACGGGTGCCCCGCTTTACGATGCGATGGCGGAAGACTTCACCGGCGCCGCGGAAATGATCTTTGCATCGCTCGTCTATCCCGAACGGACGGACGCCGCGGCTGCACTGTTCGTCAAGAAACGGCATCCCGCGGTGGGAACGAGCCAGAAGCTGCGCTTGGCGACCTTCAAAAAGCTACGCTCGCTAGCGAACGCCCTGATCGAGGATTTGGTCGGCACCCTGTGTCGGGAGAACGTAGAGTGTGTCGGATCCTCTGCGACCTTCAATCAGCTCTTCTCAACCGTTGCTTTGGGGCGGGCGCTCAAAGAGAGGTCTCCACAGACTGCAGTTGTCGCCGGGGGCCCCTGTTTCGCGGGCGACGTGGGTCTCGCGTTTCTGCATGAGTACCCCTACATAGACTATATGGTCCACGGGGAGGGCGAAGAGCCACTCGTGAAGCTCTTGGATGCCCTCGCAGAGGGAACCCACCCCAACTCGACCTCGATCTTGGTGAACCCGCGGTTGACGCAGACGCCTGCGGCGCCTGCGTTCGGTGTTGCACCGACGTTCGACGAGCGTCCTACTTTAGAGGAGCTGCCAACTCCTTACTATGATGGGTACGCCCCATTGGCGGACGCGGCAGGGGTCTCGTGGGCGATTCCCGTCGAGGGGTCTCGCGGTTGCTGGTGGGATCGGGTCCGTCGGACCGGCGACCTCAAAGACACCTGTCAATTCTGTAACCTAAACGTGTTGTGGGGGCCATACCGCGAAAAGAGCACCAAGCGCATCGTCGGGCAGATCAAGGAGCTAGCTGAGCGGTACAACAACCATAGGATCTATTTTGTCGACAACGTTGCGCGTGTGAAGGGACTGGATCGACTCGCTCACGAAATCGCTTCTCTGGGTATGGAGCTGGAGATCTTCTATGAGATGCGAGCGAACGTAACGCCGATCGAGTTCCTCGAGCTCTGGGAGGCGGGCTTGCGCCAGGTCCAGATCGGCATAGAGGGTTTGTCGACCTCCTATCTGAAGAGGGTAAACAAAGGGACGACGCTCCTCCAGAACCTCCAGGTCATGAAGCTCGCTTGCGAGTTCGGGATCTACAACTACTCCAATTTTGTGTCCGAGTTTCCCGGGTCGACGGAGGCGGAGGTGGAGGAGACGGTGACCGCCATACGTCGCTACGCAATCCCCTTCCAGCCGCTCCAGATGTCGCCGTTTGCGCTGCAGGAAGGAACCCCAGTCGCAGGTCAACCAGAACGGTATGGCATCACGAACATCAGGCCGTTGCCTGGATACGTCGACACGCTGCCTGAGGGCGTCAGCAGCCGCCTCAGGTTCCCATGGCTGGCTTTCGATTGCACGTTGCCCACGGCCGATTGGTCCCCCGTTAGGAAAGCGGTAGAGCAATGGCGGAAGCGTTGGAAGCCGGAACCCCGCCTCCTCCGATATCATGACTGCGGAACGTTCCTGGTCATCATCGACCAGCGCGCCGGGGACTACCGGGAAGGCCAATTCGACCGGATAAGACGCGACATCTATATGTATTGCGCGGAAATTAGAGCCAAAGATCAGATCCGAGGGCGGTTCCCATCACTCCACCCAAATGAGATCGAGGAAATACTGCAGGAGTTTTCCGCCCTCGGCATCATGGCTTCGGAGAACGATCGCTATCTGGCCCTTGCAATGGCGGAGAACCAGGTAAGCGCGGCGCGCAGAATCCGGGCAGCGGCAAGTGAATCGCCGGCCGCGGTAACGCAGCCACAGTCTGAAGCGCGACTACTGAGGGTCCTCCAGAGTTGACAATGAGCCGGCAGACAAACGCCAACGCGCATCGGGGCGTAAAGATCATGTAAGTGCATTCCAGTGTCTGGCAGTGACCGTGCGACAAGGAGAGTCCGTATGAACATCGTTCTCGCGAATCCAAAACGCTCACCTTTCACGGGCGAGCAGATCACGGCGCCGCACCTTGGACTGTTGGCGATGGCGGCCGCCGTTCGCGAAGGAACCTTTGCTGACACCAAAGGCGCGCGCATTGACGTCTTCGATGATCAACTTCTGCACCTTCTGGACGAAGCCTACGCGCCGGCGGGTTTCTTGGATCAGCTGGCGGAGCCGCCGGACATTGTCGGTGTGCAAGCAGTGACCTGCAATCTGTCATCCGCCGCAGACCTTCTCAAGCGGGTCAAGGCTCGCTATCCAAATGCACTGACCGTGATGGGCGGTGCCGCCATGGCGAGCTCCGACATGGATACGGAAGTGGTTGCGCGAGGACTGGCCGACATCGCCGTTCGGGGGGAAGGAGAGGTGCCGTTCAGCGCGTTGGTCTACTGCTATGGAACCAAGGGACGGGCTGGGCTGAACAAAGTTCCGGGGATAGCCTATCTCGACGAAGACGGCAAAGTGGCGAAGAACCCGGCCCCGTCATCGATCAGGAACCTGGACTCTCTTCCCCTCCCGGCCCGGGATCTTGCGAACTTTCCGATTTACCACCGAGTGTCCCGAGGACGTTGCGGCAACATCCTCATAACGCGCGGATGCTCGTACGCCTGCACATACTGTTATTCAAAGCATCACTGGGGGCGGGGCCAGCGCCGCTCGAGCATTCAGCGCGTAGTGGAAGAGGTGCGAATTCTCGTAGAAGACCACGGCCTCGATAGGGTCCGGTTCGAGGACGACGACTTCACTGAGAACGCTGCTTGGGTAAAAGAAATTTGTCGCCACTTCGAGGAGACGAATTTGAGCCGTTCGATGGAATGGGAGGTGAAGGGTCGTCCTGAGCACATGAATCCCGAGCTGCTAGCAGTAATGCGGCGTGCGGGCTGCTTCAGAATCATGATGGGCGTGGAGTCGTTGGAGCCGGAGCGACTCAAGAGTCTCGATAGACCAGTACAAGTAACGATGATTGAGGACGGCCTGAAGGCATTGCGGAACGCAGGAATCGGGTGCCAGGCCACGATGATTCTTGGCATACCGGGTGAGTCCGACGCCGCCATGAGAGGCACCTTGGAGTGGCTCCAAGCGCGGCTAAAGGGCGCGCACGATATTGTGTCGCCTTGTTTTTACGTTCCGTTCTTTGAACAAATCGACGCCGCGATGAAGGAAGCCAACCCGTACAAAATCGTGGTCCAAGACCGCGATTACTACAGCGGGCATCTTCCGATTACGTCCAGCGACGCGTGCTCCTTTGAGGAATTGGTCGCGCTCTACGATCACATGACGCCAGATCGTAGAGGCATGTATCCACTCATTGCACACCTGGCTGGATCCAACGTCGTGAGGGAACGACTTCGCGGCATTCGAAAAGACTCACAGGACGCGCCGTCCTGTTGACGGAAGGTATCCGCGTGTTGCAGGCAGCCAAAATGGAACCCGACGAAAGGCGTCCGCTGCCTCTGCTCGTTGGCGGCGAGGTCCAATATACACATGCCCTTCGGCGCGCGGACAAATCCAATACTCCGCCCTTGTCAATGGCGCCACGGGTCCTTCAATCGCTCATGGTCCGGAAATCTCGTGCTTCATTTGAAGCGCTGCGCGCGGTGTCAGCCGGCGCATGGCACGAAACGTTTCGACGGGCTGCCTCTCTACTTCGATCTCCAAATTTTTCGATTGAGGGCTTCACATTCGACCGGTCCCTGTATGCCGAGCGTGTCTCCAGGTCTACGGGGCTTCCTCCTCACCGTGCTCTACAAGGGCTTGATGTTGTAGCCGCGGATATGGAGGACATGGAAGCGATAGTCGGTACTCAGGCACCCGGTGGCGACGCGTCCGTGTATGCAACCTGGGATGCTGGACGGCGATATCGGCTCGTTCCTGCAGGCAAGGTGTTGGCGGTGCGGGTTCCCGCCAACTTTCCGACCATCAACATATCGTGGCTACAGGCTCTCGCGATGCGACGCCCTTGTGTCCTCGTAGCGTCCCCGGCAGACCCTTTCACGCCCCTATCGATTGCAGCCGCTCTCTACGCGGCCGGGCTCCCGAAGGGCGCACTGTCGCTCTGTTACGGAGATGCGCCCGGGGTATTTGCGAGCGTCGATCAAATCGTCTGGCCGGGCTTGCCCGATCCGGCACAAATGCCACACCAGACGCCGACGTTTCTTTACCATTTCGGCGAAAGCAAACTCGTTCTTTCAACGACCCCTTCATCTGACAGTCGGGTGTGGGGACGAATCGTCGGATCAATCGCGCAGGGTTGCGGCCGACTGTGCACAAACACCAGCGCGATCATCGTGGTTGGGGAGGCCGCCAGGGAGGTTGCTGTCGTCCTGGGGCACGCGCTCGCCAGCCTTCCTCTCGTTGGCTTAAATCAAAGCGACAGCATCGTGCCGGCATTCCCCGATGAAAACCAGGCTCACGCGCTCGCGGAGCGGATTCAGAAGGCCATTGATGATGGGGCGATCGACATCAGCGGCGAGATTACCAAGCTACCTTTGCTCGCGCAGCGGGACGGCATGGTGTTCCTGCGTCCGACGGTGCTTCTGGTACGTCCCGATAACCCGCTATTTGGCGCCGAGCTGCCATTCCCATTCGTCACGGTAACGGCGGCCGATGTATCTGCTGTGCCAAGGCTTTGCCGAAATTCGCTTTCGGTCGGGATTTGGGGCGGCAGCCGCTCGCTTGTGGAGGAGCTTCTTCTGTCACCGACCATAGAAAAGGTGTTTTCCGACGACGACTTCGATCATCAGTACGATCCGCGGGAACCGCATCAAGGGTACCTCGCCGACTTCCTTTTTCGCAAGAAGGCGGCAACTGCGCCAGTCACATAGGACGTGCCATGAAGACAGCGGAAGCCAGCCACCTATCATCGCCTTCCGACGAGTTCGTTCGTCAGATCGTCGCAAGACATTTCCATCCAGAAGCAGGTACGCCGTATTGGTTGGAACGCGACAAGAAGCTAGGGACGCGGGCGCTGGTCAATGCGAAGGACTGGCACAGCTTTCGTGAGGTCGTAGGGTTCCGCAGTCCGGAGGAACAAAAGGCATTCGAGCACGCGACTCGTTTCGAGCCATTGGAGAGATTCATTCCATCCTCTCTCGTAGCCGCAGGTGAGGGTATCTGGGCGTCGCAGACCGGTGGAACGACCGGTGCCCCGAAACACGGAACGTGGGGGCCTTCCTACTGGTCCGATGTAATGCGTTTCAGCGACGAATTTCTCGACCTACACAACGTGCCACGTCAACGAAACTGGCTGTTTGTGGGACCGACGGGGCCCCATACAACTGGAAGGCTCGTCATAGCGTTGGCTGAGAGGAGGGGAGGCCGATGCTTCAGCATCGACCTCGATCCCAGGATCGTTAAGATTTTTGGCGAGGAAGCGATGCACGAAGCGCAGAGGCGCTACGTGCAACACATTTGGGACCAAGTGAAATCCATAATTAGCTACCAGAACATTGGCGTCATGTTCTGCACGTCTCGGTTGCTCGAGATGCTTCCCGAATACGCCGATCCCAAAATGTTTGGTAAGTTGATGGCGATCCTGCACGCGGGCACTGAAATGGGCCGCGATACGGCGGCAGTCCTGGCGCGTGATGTATTCCCTGGCATTCCTATCGTCGGGATCTACGGCACATCGACGACCGGAATTCACTATCAAAAGGCGTTGGAGGCCCAAGATGAGTACAGGGTGATCTACATACCCTGCTCGCCCTACGTAAATCTGGAGGTGGTTGACGATCGCGGAGCGTTCGTTGCCTATGGATCTGAAGGTCACGTCTCAACGTGGCGCCTGACTGAAGATTCTCTGATACCCGGATTCTGGGAGAGGGATCGAGCGGTACGCGTCAAACCCTATGGGCGCGTGGCCGCCTCCTATCCATGGGATTGGGTTGGCGACATCTACAGTCCAGAGTTCCGAACCGGCGGACGCGTCGAAGGGGTCTATTGAGTGCGTTCCATGCTTCAGAACGTTGGGAGGCGATCGACCTCGATGCTCACCCTCTCCACAGAAACGACGCGATTCCCGCGGAGTGAAACACGATGATCTTCGCAGCCTTGAGCCCGCAGCTCGTCCAGCCCCCGCCTCCTGCGTCGGAGTGGACGTTCTACTGTCAAGGCGTCCTCATGGCTTGGCTTCCTTCCAGCGAGGGTAGGGGCTGGCGATCGTTCTGGATACAACGGAATCAGACCGTCCTCTTCGGAGCCGGCGACTTCCTTGACGACATGCCGGAGATGGACCTGAGAAGCGCTGACGACGCCTTGGCGTCTCTTCGCCGGATCACAGCCCGCGCACATGGCGCCATCTTCGACGGCGAACGGCTCCGCATGTTCACCACCACTTTCGCGAGCGGCCGCCTCTTCTTCGCTCGGGACAACCAAGGCGGGCTTCGATTTGGGAGCGCGGCGCACTGGCTGGCTCCCGCTGGAACCTCTCTGCGGACCTCCAGACCCGATGGACGCGTTCTCCACGCGAGTGGGGAAACCATTTTCCGCGGCGTGTTCGCCGTCGAGCCCAACGCGGACGCGGTATTCCGATGGCATCGGGGCGCGCTGCAGTTTGAGTCCGTTGTCCCCACCGCAGAACGCGCTGCGACCAATGTCCTACCGCCCATCGAAACGATGGAGCAGGCAACGGCGATATTGAAGTCGAGCCTGCGTGATGCCGTGGCCTCGCTAACGCGGGGAGGCGAGCCGGTCGCATTGACCCTGAGCGGCGGAGTCGACTCGTCTTCATTGGCGGCGATCATGCGGTCGCAAAATACTCCGGTGAACGCTTACACCGTGTCGGGGCCCTTCGGCGATGAATCAGCGCCAGCTCGTGCTCTGGCTTCCGAGCTGGGGTGCTCCCATCAGACCGTGACCATCGGGTCCGAGGATGTGTCGCTGCTGCTACCAGATTTGATTGGAACGCTCGAGACGTGGGACCCAGTGACGCTCCAAATCGCGGCACCGATTCATCACCTGGGGAAGAGTATTCAGGGCCGGGAACGAGTTCTGCTGACCGGTTATGGCGCAGATCTCATCTTTGCTGGAACACAGGCGCCCGACAGCTCTGAAGCCCTGATTGCGGAGACATGCCGCGCTCTGCTCGCGAATACCGTGTCAACAAATGAGTTCAGCCCGTTTGTTGGAACACGATGGGGGATTACCGTTCGCTATCCGTTTTGGACGCCCGAGATGCGCGCGGTCACCGAAAGCATTCCGGGCCGCTTCAAGATCCATTCCGGCATCGTCAAATACTGCCTGAGAGCCGCAATGTCAGACGTGTTACCGGACACGACTGCGTGGCGTCCCAAGTTGGGCATCCACGACGGCTTACAGATGCATCGAATGTTTTCAGAGGTGCTAGGTACCAGCTCACTCGTCGATCAGTCGGTGAAGCTGCGTGAAATCGCCGCGTCTGTGTTTTCGGCTCGCGGAGTCGAGGTCCAGTAATGCGAATTCTACTCGTCTGGCCGAACATCGAAGAGGCCGTATTGAGTAACGAGCTCAGTTGCTGCGAGCCGCTGCCTCTTGAGTACCTGGCCGCTGGCCTTCGCGGCAATCACGACGTTGAAATATCAGATCAGAGGCTCGATCCGGAGCTCACCGACACGGCGCATCCCCAGCAGCCCGACCTCGTCGGAATCGCGGTGCCTTACACAAGCGCTGTCCGTTCGGCCCGTAAGATCAGTCAGGATGTGCGACGCCTCTGGCCGAAGGCACAGATTGTGCTCGGCGGCCATCATGCATCGGTCAGCTCCGAGTGGTTTGATGGCTTCTGTGCGGATTACGTGATTCAGGGCGAGGCGGCGACGTCCTTCGCCCTTTTGGCGAATGCCCTCGACCAGAGGCGCTCCACGGTCGATGTGCCTGGCCTAATACCCTTTTCGCAGCTCGGACAACGTTCACGATTGGTGATCCCGAAATCTCTGGAAGATCTTCCGTCGCCCGACCGAACCTTGGTTGCTCGTCATCGATCGCAGTACTTCCATTCGATCTATAGGCCCGTGACGTTGGTTCGGTTTTCCGTGGGGTGTCCATACGCCTGTACGTTCTGCAGCCTCTGGAAGGTGACCGAGCGCCGGTACATCACCCAATCGGCTGAACGGATCGTTCAGGAATTGTCAGAGATCGAAGGCAAAAACATCTACGTCATTGATGACGAGGCGTTCATCCAGCCTCAACGCATGCGACGGCTCGCGAGCGTCGTCGCCGAGGCGCGACTTAGCAAGCGCTATCACATGTACGTCAGGGCCGATACAATCATGCGGGACTGCGCCGTAATAGAGGCCTGGGCAGATATTGGGCTTGACTCAGTCTTGGTCGGCGCCGAGTCAATGCGTCCGGATGAGCTCGATCTCTATGACAAGCGCGCAAAGGTAGACGAGACGTCGGCGGCAGTTCGTTTCTTGCACTCTCTCGGCATCAAGATTCGTGCAAATTTCATCGTCCGTCCGACGTACACCAAAGACGATTTCGACCGTCTTGCCGGTACCGTGACTGACCTAGGCATTGACCTTCCCAGTTTCTCGGTTCTTACACCACTGCCAGGAACGGACCTTTTCAACGACACGCGTGCAGAACTGATATCGGACAATCCGGATTTGTTCGATTGCTATCATACGTTGTATCCGACGCGCCTGCCGATTGAGGAGTTCTATTCCGAGTTGGCAGGGCTGCTCCAAAAGACGGCCGCACACAACGCGAGCGGCGCTGATGCGAGTCCAATGTTCTATTACTCGCAACGCGATGCCTTTGGTCGAATGTTGAAGGCAATCAAGAATGGCTACCTGTTGAACGACGTTCCCTGGAGAGCGCTGCAAGCCACCGATGTTGCGGGAGGAGCACAGTCAAGTGCGTAAGATTTACATTTCAGCGCTGAACTCCGTACCCTTCTTGCCGTACGTCCATGGGCTGTTGCGGGCAACGGTCTCAGCGAATCCAGAGTTGTCATCGGCCTATGAGTTTGGCGACCCTGCGTTCTATGGGGAGACCGTCGCTGAAGTCGCCGACCGGTTCAGCGACGCCGATGTGGTCGGCCTTTCGTGCTACGTCTGGAACTACCGAAGACACGTCAAGCTGGCCCGTATTCTGAAAGAGAGGAGGCCGGAGACCACGATAGTGGTGGGCGGTCCCCATGTTCCGGACCGCGCCGAAGCGTTTCTACGCGAGCATCCCTACATCGATATCGCGGTACACGGAGAAGGCGAGCTGGTGTTTGCCGGGATTCTCCGCGAGAGCCTGAAGGAACGACCCGACTTCGCCACCATAGCCGGACTGTCATACCGGGACCGGGGCCTCATCCGGAACACCGGTACTGGCCTGCGTTTCGGCAAGGCGATCGACCTCCCCAGTCCGTACCTGAGTGGTTACCTGGATGAACCGATTGCCCGTTGTCGTCGCCTCGGCCTGAGACCGTACGCACTCTGGGAGACAAATCGAGGCTGCCCGTATTCGTGCTCGTTCTGTGACTGGGGCTCGGCCACGATGAGCAAGATCAGGCTCTTCGCACTCGACCAGCTCATGGCGGACATCGCTTTCTTCGCAGCCTCGGAAATAAATACCCTGTTCATCTGCGACGCCAACTTCGGAATCCTTGCCCGGGATCTCGAGGTTGCCGAAAGAATAGCCGCCACAAACGCCGAGACCGGGTGGCCAAAGCAAGTTCGCGTCAACTTTGCCAAGAACAGCAATGATCGCGTGTTCTCCATCAGCAAGCTCTTTCACGATCGCGAGATGTCGATGGGTACCACTCTATCTATGCAGAGTACCGACGAGTCTGTTCTGACGGCGATCGCGCGAAGCAACATTGGCGTAGAGAACTACCGAAAACTGCAACGGCGCTACGCGGCAGCGAGTATTCCGACGTATACTGAGTTGATCCTTGGTCTCCCATTGGAGACGCGGCAGACCTTCGTCAAGGGCATCGGCGAGGTCATAGAGTCGGGCAACCACGACGACATACGGGTGTTTGAGCTGACATTGTTGCCGAATGCTCCGATGAGCAACGACGGATCAGTTGATCGATATGGATTGCGGACCATTGAGAAGAATGTCTACCTGAGACCGCCGAAGACGCCGCCTGACGAGTTGGAGACCGCGGTGGTCGTGACCGGAACCTCGACAATGGACGGGGAAGAATGGATCTTTTGTCGAGTGTTCGCGGAGCTCATACAAACGTTGCATAACGGCTGCATCACACGATACGCGGCAATGTTCGCGCGTCGGGTTGCGACCGTTCCATTTGAGACCTTCTACGTGTCGGTGATGGAATGGGCGATGTCCAACCCCGAAACAGTTCTGGGGCGAGTCGTTGGCGCCCTTCGTGAGGTATACAGCCGCTATCGCGAGAGCACGGAAATCCCTCAGCTTCAGGTTATCGCGAGTCAGCCGAGCCTGACGGATTGTGTCTCCCAGTTTGGCCGACGAACAGGGTGGAGGCCGGATCAGTGGGCGTGGCTCTGCATCGCAGCGGAGCTAGACAGCTTCTATTCCGAGCTAGAGGCCCCACTTCGATCCCTTGGTGTGTTCAATGTGGTCGGAGGCAAAGAACTGCTTGCGTTCCAAAAGGACATCATTCTCCGACCCGAGTTCGATCCAGACGTTGGCAAGATTGTGCGGTACTCGTTTGACTTTCCGCGGTTCTTTGGCGGCGGCGACCTGATTTCGGATCCTGTCGAGATTGAGTATCTCGATACCCACATGGGCAGCAATCATCAATTTCCGCTACGGAAAGACGATCTGCTGGCCTTTGCAAGCGCGGCAGTTGGAATGAGTTATCCATTTATCCGCGTCCGTCACTTCCAGCACCAGTTGTCAACGGCGAGCATCCAGCGTGAAAGCGCGAGGCGGAATGCCAGTAAGACAGTTAACGCCAATTGAATGCGCCAGGTTTCGTGATGACGGCGTTCTTCGGCTGGGCCGAGTCCTGTCCGATGACGACACCGCGCGCCTAGCGCAGCGGCTGGACGCTATCGTGGATGTCGCAGGCCGCGAGCAAGGCGGCGGCGTGCTGGATCTGTCGGCGTCGCTGGAAGGTCCGCCAGTGAAGCAGGTTCTCCAGTTGATCGATATCTATAAGAGAGACCCGGTGTTCCGAGAAATTGCGATGCGGCCGGACATCGTTGGCGTAGCCCAAGCGCTTCTCGGTCCCAGATTGCGACTGCTTCGAGATCAATGCTTCTACAAGGCACCGGGTTCGCGGAGCAAGATCTACCTGCATCAGGACAATCGCTACTGGCACATCGAACCGCCGGACTGCGTGACAGTGTGGATCGCACTCGATTCAGCCCGAGTAGAGAACGGATGCGTTCACTATCTACTCGGCAGTAACCGATCGGGCCGCGTGCACCATCACCGCGCAGATGATGGGCGATCGGTATTGCTGGAGGCCAACGTACGAGAGTCCGATTGCACTCCATTTGAGGTAGAGGCGGGTCATGGCCTAGTGCATCACTGTCAGACCGTCCACTACTCGCCACGCAACGACACCCCTTCGCTGCGCCGTGGATACACCATCAAGTACGTGTCAGCAAACAGCGTCAGGCGCGGTGAGCCATTGGCGGAGTGCCCCCAGCTATGAGCATCCCGGACATGACGGTCTACGAGACGATCAAGGTCGAGCGCGCCGGACAGGCAGTGTGGCTCACGTTCAATCGGCCTAGTCGCCGCAATACCTTCAACGCCGTAATGTTGAAGGAATGCGGTGACGTCATCCAAAAGGTGGCGGCCGACTCAGAATGCCGGGCACTGATCATTACTGGCATGGGAGACACATTTTGCCTGGGTAGCGACCTCGAGTTCCTCGTAGACGCATTCGAGGCGCGTAACATCGCCCTGTTTCGAGATTACCTTCGCAGACTGAACGACCTCCTTTTGTCGCTGGAAGCGCTCCCTGTTCCCACCATCGCGATGGTGAATGGGTCAGCGCGCGCTGCCGGCTTCGAGCTCATCATGGCGTGCGACCTGGTGCTCATCGCCGTTGAAGCGAGCATCGCAGATGGACACACGACAGTTAGCCATGTACCAGGGGCCGGGGCGAGTCAGCGCGCTGCCCGGAAGATTGGTATGCAGCGCGCCTTGGAGCTCGTCTGGTCGGGTCGCTGGATGACCGGAAAAGAAGCCGCTTCGTGCGGCGTGGCGCTCAAGGCGGTCCCAAATGCCGAGTTGAGGAGCACCACCGAAGCACTCGTGTCGGCAATGGCTGTTGGGTCGCGCGAGGCGGTCGCCTACATCAAACGGTCCATTCTGCGCGGATGGGATCTCCCGCTCCGAGACGCGGTCAACCTGGAGATGTCGCACTACGTTGAGTATCTGGCGACTTCGGATGCTCCGTTTGTGGGCTTTCGAAAAGGTCAAGAGGCCCGTCGTCAGCTCAAGGACAGACGTGGCTCGGTTCACCAGACCAAGGAAACTACGAGATCTACTGACGAACGGGAAAGGGGTGACTCATGAGTGTGAGCCGGGTTACCGAGGAGTGGATGGACGGCGACGTGTTGATTGTTCGGTTCAACCACAAGAACTCCCACAATCCTATGAGCCGTGAGCTTTCGCAGGCGATCATCTCTGCCTGTCGGAGAGCGTCCGATGATCCCAGGATAGGGGCGCTTGTACTTACCGGAGGACCGGGCCGGTCGTTCTGCGTCGGAGGCGATTTCAACGAGGTTCAGAAGCTGAAGACGGCTTCGGACGTCGAGCGATGGATTGACGAGACGATCGAGTTATACGCGGCCGTCTTGAGCATCAACAAGCCTGTCGTCGCGGCAATAGATGGATATGCGATTGGCATAGGCTTCCAACTCGCTCTGGTGTGTGACGTTCGCATCGGCACGCCAGCCTGTCAGTTCGTGATGCCCGAGCTCGAAAAGGGGATTGCCTGCATACTGGGAACCTACATGCTGGAGGTCTTCTTTGGCCGTGCCGCAATGATGACGACGGTGCTGGGGTGCCGGCCCCTCCACGCTGAGGAATGCGCAAGGCGAGACCTTTTGCAGACGATAGTATCTGAGGACGACCTGCTCTCAGTAGCCACTCGCCAGGCAGCAACACTAAGCGCCTATCCCGCGATTCCCTTCTGGGACACGAAGCGCTTTGGTAACCGCAACTTTCTCGCTGGATTGGCGGGCATATCGACCGAATGCAAGGAAGTTCATAAACGCGCCTTTGCCGCTAGAACAGCAGCGAAACATTTCGAAGCGATTTTGGGAACGCGCGCAGCGGCCGTGGAAGGCGAGGCGCAACTCAAGTCCGAAACGGCGAAGGCGTCTGTCGGATAACGGCAACGTGGCGTCCTGACCTATCGCGTCGCTCGATGTAGTTCAGCACACTTGAGGATGGCGGCCAAGGTGGGCTCGCCAGCCACGGGAGAAAGGAGGCGACAATGACGAAAGCGAAAAAGATAAAGAACCTGATCAAGATCAAGACTGGCATCCAAGCAGGCGGTCTTCGGTCCTGCTTCTAACGCACGCCAAATGATGGAATGGTAAACACCCCTCTTTGTACAAGAGGGGTGTTTTACCATCGACACCTTGGGGGAGCGGAAGCGAACTGTGTTGAAATGCACAAGCTGCTACGAACGAACGCATTCATGACAGCCCTGAGCAGCGTTAGATTTGTTGGTGTCGATTCGGAAGAGGACTTGCGTTCGTCCTTACCAGATCGCCGCATGTTTCAGGTGGTCGATGGCGACCGCTCAGTCCGTACAGAAACGCGCGTCCCGGCGAACGTAACGCGCGGCGACCATTTGGTTGTGGGTATCGATGACGGCCAAGACGACATGTCTGGCGTTCTGGCCGAGCGATACGCTGCGGCACTGCAGAGGCCGTTTTACCTGCGAAGAGGCAAGGGGGCGCTGAGAAGGACCGCTCCTGAGTCCATAACGATTGTCGCGCCGTTCAAGCGCCCGAGATTCTTCGATTGGGTGTGCGACCAACGCAAATGGATGGAGTCACAGTTCGGTCTTGTTCCACCATCTGCTTTCCTTTGCGCGGAGGCACCGGGGCCTCTGACCCGACTCATGGCGGGGCAGATTCTGCAGTTGGCCGACACCACCATTCCTCAACGTGTCGCCGTATTGAGTGCATTTGATCGGGACAAGATTCGATACATTCGCGGCCATGGAAAGCAAGAACGCTCGCGGAAACTGTCTAACGACATTTTGAATCATCGTGGGCCGCTCGTGTTGCAGGGTCATGCGCGACCCCATTGCGGGTTGGTCGTCATAGATAAGTCGCCTGTCGTCCTGTGTAGTTCGCCGACAGAAGGTCGGGGGGGACAATGTCTTGGTGGCGTCCCCTGCATATTTGCGGCTGAGACCAAAGTGTCCGTATCACGTCTCAAGACGACGCGGTTTTGGTACGACGGATGCTGCACCGCCGCGTTCGCCGGTAGCCAGTTGGGCGTACCGGTCGAGGCGACCCACGGCTCCGCCGTGCTTCGGGGGCGCGTGCGCGAATTCATTGGAAACCTCATGCCGGTTAGAACCGAAACCAGTGACCTCGAGCTTTTTGCGAAGCTGGCTTTGATGGGCCATGGGCCGGCTGCAGCAGTTGAAGCGATCAATCGCGAACGGATGCGAAGTGGCCGGGAATCGACCGTGTCTCTCGTGTATTTGGGCGATGCAGCCAATCGGGCATGGATTAGCGCGGTGACGAGAAGCGCCCACGATCGCAAGATACGACCAGAACGCCTGGGAATCGACCTTCGGCTATCAACTGTAGGGTACCGACAGAACGTCGCTGCCCGTCTTGAGCAGGAAATGTGGCCCAACCATCGCGCCTTGTCCGTCGGCAAGGGACGAGTGCCTACTGCCTTCAGCTCACCTGAGGAGACTTCCCCGGCGACGCAGACGCTACACCGGTTCCTGAAAGCTAGTGCCGAAGCGGGTTTCTTGGCCGGCCTCCCCACATTTGGGGATGCGCTGGCAGATGCGGTCCGGGAGCTGGACCACATTCACGGTTTGATTCAGCGCGCCCGCGATTGTCCTCCCTCCACGAGGAACGAGTCGTGGTTGTCCGAGCTGAACACGCTTGAGGAACAGTCGCTGACACTTTATGACAAGAAGATCTTGCGCGTGGCGGTGAGTGCCGCCACTGGACGGTGGGACTGGGAGTCAGAGTACAGGCCGGCGACCAGGCTCCGAGGAAGCCATCCTGTGCATTGTCCGTTGTGCGGAGGCCTTGCGACCCAACGCGACAAAGAGTCGTTCGGCGTGCTCCCGGTCGTCCGGCACGAGCTCATCTGTTCGCATTGCATGGTCGTGAGTGACGTTCCGGAATGGCCACTACACGTTCAGGCGGTCGATCAACCCGAGCGGAATGGTCGTCGTGTCATGATCGCCGTTCGGGTGGCAAATGCCTCGAGACGTGATCGCCAGGTCCAGTTGCGCTTTCATTTGGATGGAATGAAGACGCAATTGTACAATCCTGCGGCGACCTTTGTTGGCCGAGTGCGTCCGCGATCATCCCGAGTGATCAGGTTGACGTTTCGCGCCGACCAGACGCCCGACAATTATCGGTGGTGCAAGGTGTACATGGTCTCCGAGGCTGCCTTTGGATCGTATTCCTTTACCCGCGTCCTGTGAGTGCGGACGGTCAATCCAGGGATGGACGGACATGCCGGCGAACAAGAGTCTGAAAGCAGGTACCATCGGGATTACGGTGTTTGGCCGCAGCCTGTCGGCGCGGAAGCACTATACTGTTGGCACGCATCGGACTCGCAGGCTCGCGGAAACGCTCCGCATGGCTCAGGGCCTGATGCCGCGGCTGGGAATCACCCGTCTGGCCAACCAGACCGGTCTTGATACGCTGGGAATTCCCGTGTTCAGCGCGATACGCCCGAATTCTCGATCGTTGGCCACGAGCCAAGGGAAAGGGTTGGAGGAAGACGCCGCCCGGGTCTCTGCATTAATGGAAAACATCGAAGCCTGGCACGCCGAGAATGTCATCGCGCCACTCCGCTTTGCATCGGCGCAACAACTGGGAGCAGTCGAAAATGTCATTCCGCTCAACGAGGTGGCCCGCACCCGCGATCTCGATCTCGCCGAGGGCCGAGCATGGATAGAGGGCTTCGACATTGCGCAATCGCGCGCGTGTTGGGTTCCGTTCAGCCTGCTGAACCTGGACTTCGTCCACGACCCACGCCGTGAGCGGGATGTGATTCCGTCGACCAATGGCCTGGCCTCGGGAAACCACCTGTTAGAGGCAATTCTTCACGGACTGTACGAGGTCATTGAGCGGGACGCTACATCCCTCTGGGAATTTGCGGCTGACCTGCGGCCGCTTGATCTGTCCTCCGTTGAGGACCCGGTCTGCATCGAGCTCATCAGGCGGATCGTCGCGGCTGGCGCAAAGACAGTGGCGTACGACGTAACGACAGATGTCGGCGTGCCTTGCTTCGCAGCGGCGATTCTTGAATCGCCGGAGCGTCGAGCCTTTAGGCCTTTGGGAATCTACTATGGTAGCGGAGCTCATCTGGATCCAGGAATAGCGCTCTCCCGGGCTATTACGGAGGCTGCGCAGTCCAGAGTGACGATGATTTCTGGGTCACGTGATGATTGTTTTCGGAGCCGCTATCGCCAGGTGACCAACCACTCGTTCGCTGATGAGGTGTGGGCAGAAGTCAGTAGCGTGCCGCCGGCCGTCCGCTTCCAGGACCACAAGAATCGAACCACGGATTCATTTGAGGATGATTTGAGGGTCGTGATCGAGTTGCTCAAGGCGGTTGGGCACGATAGCGTCGTTGTGGTCGATCTCTCGCATCGCGACGTTGGTATCCCCGTCGCGTTCACCGTGGTGCCGGGGCTGGAGAGTCCTCCTGAGTTCGGTTCGCGACCTGGACCTAGGGCCGATGCGCTTCGGTCCAGGAATGGCGGCTGATCGATCGATTCAATCCTCAACCGATCGGCAAATGTGCCGCAGGGTGGGAAAGGTAAAGAAAAATGTCAGTGAGACCGATCGTGTTTCTGGGGCCGAGCCTGAGCATAGATGCGGCACGTATTGCCCTTCCCGGAGCGCTCTTCCTTCCCCCGTTGGCAATGGGTGACATATTTCGCGCGGTGGAGAGCGGTGCACAGGAAGTGGGCATGATCGATGGCTACTTCGAGCACGTACCATCGGTATGGCACAAGGAGATCCTGTTCGCATTGTCGCGAGGAGTGCGGGTAGTGGGGGGCGGCAGCATGGGCGCTTTGCGCGCTGCCGAGACACATACCTTCGGGACCGAAGGTGTCGGCACAATATTTCGCTGGTATCGCGACGGCTATATCGAACATGACGACGAAGTTGCGGTGGCTCACGCGCCGCAATCCGAGGGATGGCGGCCGAGCTCCGAGGCGCTGGTCAACCTGCGCTGGGGTTTGCGAAGGGCGTGTTCCCTCAACATTGTGTCGGACCGGGAGCGAGACGCGCTGTTGGACCACCAGCGGCGCCTGTTTTACCCGGAGCGGTCGTGGAACTCCGTCTTGGAGAGTGCCCGGAATGGAATCGTCAGGCCGTTGGCACTGAAGAGGTTGGAACGATTCGTTCGCGATACTCGCCCTGATCTAAAGCGAATAGACGCCCTCAAGGTTCTGTCGCGCCTGGCGAAGACGCGGGGTCGTGTCCGGGCGGTATCAAGGCCGGGTTTTGTATTCCAACCGACCAAATATTGGCGGTTGCTGATGGAGCACGAAAGTTCGGTTCACGGTGCCGACTACGATGGGCAGCGCGTGGAGGTAACGGCAGAAGATCTCTTTCGACATGTCGCAACGTCGGATAGTCAGCGCGAGGAGATTCTTCTGCAAGCGCAGACTCTTGCTGCCGGCGGCCAGGCGTCGTTACCTCAACCGATAATCGCCAAGGTCCTTCAGCGAGGCAATCGATTGAACCACACAATCAAAACATTGGTATCAAAGCGGCGATGGTTGCGACGCTCGGGATATGACAGTTCTGCGTTCCATGACAACCCCCGCTTGCTCGCTCATACGGCACGATGGTACCGGAAACGCTTCGGACGAACACTGCAGGCTGCGTCTGAGGCCGCGCGACTCGGCTTTCCGTCGGAGACTGATTTTCGCGACGAGGTCGTTCGGCAGTTTCTATTCGAAAACAAGCCAAGCTGACGTTACACGATACGCGACCAGTTGAACCGGGAAAACGGCGCAACCGCAAAATCGAAACGGATCGCGCCGGTCGACGATACCGCAACAAGCGAAGCACAAATGGTTCTGAACCCGGGAAGGCCCGGAAGGCACTCGATGGAGAGCGGAGGATGCTTCGGCGGATCCGATGGTCGTTCACAAAGCAAGTCCATCCACGATGACCACGTGTCATGCGGCGCCGCGGACATGGAGATCCTTGGTCGCGGCGATCCGCGGAACCGAGGCAACCAAGCCTCCTGTCTAGCATGGCTCATGTCATCCAAATCTGCCCAAGTCAACATATGTACCCCGGGCTGGACCTCGGCGAGGGAAAGCTTATCGCCGCCGGTGTGACGCCACCAATTCGCACCAGTTCTGTCAGCAAGAAGCAGATTGAACGGCGCGAGATCGTGCGGGGCGACGCCTTCCGACCAGCGAGAGCCAACGGAAAGCGCCAACAGTGGCAGAATACCGCGCGATCTGAGCGGTCCGCTTCCCGAAGCGTCACGCTCGTTCCTATTCAGAACCACTGAAACTGCGGCCTTCGCCGTGTCCACGGCCAGCCATGTCCCGCCCCCTACGCGGTCGAGGCCACCTTTTATGTCCTTCCCGAGATCCGGCCACCATGCGCCGGGCCTCTCCCACGCGCGGGAGTCGAACTCGTCTCGAATCGATGCAAGTAAGAGCGGAAAGGCGCTCTCAGGATCGAAGGACACAACAACGGTGCACATTATTGGCGCTCACCTAGGTGGCGTATGACGCGTTGATATCGATGTAGCCACGGCCCAAGTCACAACCCCACACTAAGGCCTCTTCTCGGCCCGTGTTTAGGGCGATACGTATGTCAATGGTGTCTCGTTGCAAAATAGCGGCAAGTTCAGCCAACTCGCGTTCCGTTGTACCCTTAGGGTAGACGTCAAGTGGCCCGATGCTCACCGTAACGGCGTCGGGGTTGAAGGTCACGTTCTCGCACTTCCCCATGGCCATGATGATCCGTCCCCAATTTGGGTCTGCACCGTGAACGGCCGTCTTTACGAGAGGTGAGTTCGCGACCGCCTTGGCGATCTGCTTTGCTTCGGCGTGATGCCGTGCTTTTTCCACCCGCACACGAATCATTTTAGTCGCTCCTTCCCCATCCTTGACAATCCCCTCGACGAGACGCGTGGCGACGTCTAAGAGGGCTTCTTTGAAGGTGTGACTGTCCACGGTGCCCGCTAGGCCATTGGCCATAAGTAGTGCGGTGTCGCTCGTGGAAGTATCGGTGTCGATTGTCAATGAATTGAAGGTACGATCCATGATTGGGCGGAAAGCTTCCCGCAGTGCAACTTTGTCGATATGTGCGTCTGTAAAGAAGTAGACAAGAAGGGTAGCCATATTTGGCTCTATCATTCCGACGCCCTTCGCAATGCCGAGGAGTGAAGCCTGACCGATGGAAGCCGACTCTATCTTGACGATCTTGTCCGTGGTCATAATGCCGCGCGCCGCTGCTTTAAAATCGGCCGGGCGGAGACGCTCTGCGATCCCGCTAATCTTGGGAAGAATTCGATCCATTGGATAGGACCGACCTATTACTCCCGTTGACGCCAACAAGACTTGGTCGACCGGCATCTTCAGCTCGTTGGCGATCGCCGACACGATCGCCCATGCGTCTTCCTCGCCCCGTTGTCCGTTAGCTACATTCGCATTTTTAGAAATGGTTACGAGCGCGGACGCCATGCCGTCCGCGAGATGGCGCCGCGATATGGCGACGCTCGGGCCCGAGAAGGTACTCTGCGTGAAGACACCGTCGGTGACGCACGGTTGTTCGGAGACGATGCACACGAAATCGTCCGTGGTGTCACGAATACCCAGATTGCGAACCTCCGAAAGGAAGCCGCGTGGCTGTTTGGAGTCAGACATAGTTCGCGAAGTTAACATGCGGTAAGGCCGGGCCAAAGCGCGATTGGCGGTCTATGAGCTCGATGAGCGGCGCGCACGATCCGATAGTGTGGCGGGCCCGATCCTCCGGTATCCCTTCGTGAAGGCCTCCCCGAATGACGTCAGGGAAGAACCTCAGCTCCCTTCGAGCACGATGCCATAGCGTTCCAGGATCTCGCCGGTCAGCGCCGCCAAGGCCGTGTCGCTGGTGAGGAGATCGATGGTGGCGCGCGCCAGGCGAATCTCGGCCTGCTTCAGCTCCTGCTGGCGCAAGAGGACGTCGTTGTTAGTGGCGCGTCCCACTTCGAAGCGAGCCTTCTCGGCGGTGAGGTTCTTTTCGGCGAAACCGATCGCCGCATTGCCAAGCTCGATCCGGCGCGACGCGGCTTGGGTGCGCGCGGCGAGCCGGGCCACGCCGTCCCGGATGGCGAGTTCCACATCCGCCGCGTCCAACTCCGCGCGCTGGTCGGCGAGATGGGCCGAGGTGGCCAATCCGCGGGCAGCGCGGTTCTGAACCGGGAGCTGAAAGAGCAGGCCCGCGGACCAGGTTGGGAAGCCCACACTGCCAATCTGGGCGAGGCTCACGCCCAGATCTGTGCTCCGGCCGATGGCGCCCACTGTTGCCACTAGGTCGAGTTGGGGGCGTACCGCCGCCTCCGCCACTTGTATGTCTATCTGCGTGAGCTTGAGCCCCATCTTGAATGACTTCAGCGCTGGGCTGCTCTCCAGCGCCCGCCCTACCTCGGCCGCGACGTCCACCTGGTGACCGGCGGCCCTCGGCCGATCGCTGGCCAAGTATCCTGAGAACGCCGCTGGGGGCGCCGCGCCGAAGAGGCGCTGCAGATCGAGGCTGCGGAGCACCAGCTCCTGCTCTGCCAAGGCGACGTCTTGCTCGCGGTCCGCAATCGCCCGCTCGACAGTGGCCATCTCCAGCAGGCTGAGTCGCCCGACGTCGATCTGCTCCTTGGTGCTTCGCAGCTGCTGGCGCGCCAGCTCCACCGCCGAGCGTCGGATCTCGAGCTCCTGGGTCTGATAGGACAGCTCCCAGTAGGTGTTGATGGTGTCGCGGACGACGTTGGCGGCGCGGGCCTGACGATTCAAGAGAGCCAGGTCGCGCTGGATGCGGCTACGGCGGAGATTTGCTTGGGCGATCTCGGCGCCGAAGCCGCGCAGCAGGGGGTGGCTAAAAGTCAGGAGGACGCCGTTGTTGTAGACGGTGCACTCAGGGGGCGGCAAGAGGGGGTCATTGGTCCCGCATCCTTGGATGAGCGAGTTCGTGTTGAGACGACTGGCCTGCGCAGCCAGCGTCATCCGGCCGCCACTCTCCAGCGCGCGCTGCAAGGAGAGATTGGCTGCCGCTGTGTTTGCGAAGCCCCCGGTAAGGTCGGTGTCGGAGATGCGGGGCGTGGTACGACGGGCGAAATTGACGTCGCCCGCGAGCACGACGTCGAACTGCCCTTCGGCGGCCATGACCCGAGCGCCGCTGATCCCGATGGCGATTCGCTCGCGCCGGAGATCGACATTGCCGCTCACCGCCCGCTCCAGGGCTTGGGACAGCGCGAGAGCAAGAGGCTCATTCGCGCCATTCGCCGCACCTCCCATCGTCAGGGCCGCGCTCGCCGCGAGAATGCCCAGGGTCGAGAAGGGTCTCCCCACGCCGTGAGAGACTAGCGTAAATTCGCGCTCTTGTAGCTGCTACCGTCGGCGGTAGCTTACCTCCCTTGGGCCGCCACCCTCCTTCGCTGCTACACGTCCTCGATGCCCTCGCAGGCGCAACAGGCCAGCTTCATGAGACAGGTCGGGTGTGGGTTTCTTCCGGTCCCGGAGCAGGCGTCGCTGTTCGTTGAGATCGCGTCGGGAGCTCGATCAACGTATAACCGACATTGCGCTCAAGGCGACGCGGGTGGTGCCCACCTTGCAGATCGTGGAGTGGGCCTACGACCTTGCAGAACGTCCCGCCGACGATCAGCGCGATGGACAGAACGCCGGACGGCGATCGCCGCCCGATCGACCCGCGCGCGCCGTGCGGGCGCTGGAGCTCCCAGCGTCCGCCCCGCCGGCTACCACCGCGATCGCGCAATCGCAGGTGGCCTCGTCACCCGCGGTGCTGTGGGTCGCGTGGCGGATTATGGCAGGCCCGCCTTGGCGACGCCGCCGGGAGAGGAACGACGGGCGGCGAGCCGGGGCGCGAGCAACGTCCATAGCCGATCGGCGATCGTGCGTTTGGGCGCGCGCGGGATCGCGACCTGGGTGCCGTCCGCGAACAGCACCGTGACCTCGTTGTCGTCGGCATCGAAACCGACCCCCGCTGCGCTGACGTCGTTGGCGACGATCGCGTCGCAGCCCTTTTCCCGCAGCTTGGCCAACGCGCGCCCAACGAGCGCGTCGCCACGGCCGGTCTCGGCCGCGAACCCTACCAGAAGCGGACGCGCGCCCCGACGGGCCTTTGCCAGCCCGGCCAGCAAGTCAGGCACTGGCACGAGCGCGAGCGCAAGCTCGCCCCCAGGGTTGCGGCGCGATAGCTTGCCGCTGAAGCGTGTGCGGGGACGAAAGTCGGCGACCGCCGCCGCCATCACCACCACGTCGGCCCCTGGCGCATAGTCGGCCAACGCCTGTTCGAGCTCCTCGGCGGTCTCGATGTCGATCCGCCGCACGCGCGACACAGCGGGCGTGCCCGGGCCCCCCACCAACGTTACCTCGGCGCCCCGTCCCGCCGCCACCTCGGCGATGTGTGCGCCCATCTTCCCCGACGATCGGTTGCCCAGGAAGCGGACCTCGTCGACCGGCTCGCGGGTGGGGCCCGCGGTCACGACCACACGGACGCCGTCGAGATCGCGCGTACCAGCCAGCAGGTGCACCGCCTCAGCCAGGATCTCCGTCGACTCGATCAGGCGTCCCTCGCCAATCCATCCGCACGCAAGCTCGCTGAGGTCGGGGCCGACGGTGTGGACCCGCCCCGTCCCGATCAGACGGCCGAGGTTCGCCTGCACGAGCGGGTGCTGCCACACCTTCATGCTCATCGCGGGCGCGAGCAGCACGGGCGCGCGGGTCGCGAGGACGACTGCGGTGAGGAGGTCGTTGGCCATCCCAGCCGCCATCCGCGCGATCGCGTCGGCGGTCGCCGGGACGATAGCGACCAGATCGGCCTCGTCGGCGATCCGGATGTGGCCGATCTCCGCCTCCGACGTCGGATCGAACAGATCGCGCGCGACGGGCGCGCCCGAAAGCGTTTGCAACGTCAGCGGCGTGATGAACCGCGTCGCCGCGTCGGTCATCACCACTTGAACGCTCGCCCCCGCCTTGGTCAACAGCCGCGTGAGCTCGGCCGTCTTGTAGGCGGCGATCCCGCCCGTGATCCCCAGGACCACCCGCCGCCCGGCGAGCGGGGCGGCGCCCTCATTCATACCGTCGTCGCTCATGTCTATTGGCTCGGTGACATTACCCCATAATCCGCTGTCAAAGGTTCCGGCCGTGCGATCAATCAGGTGTCGCGGCATCGAACACGGGAGCCGGTTTCGATGCCGGGCTGTCTCCTCGCGCGTTAGCTCGCTGACGGCCAGCGCGCTAGTGAGATGGGCACGAAGGAATTCGCGCGCGCGAATTCGCGAGCAATGTGGTTTCGAAACTCGTTTCCGGTTCGCGGATTTCCCCAATACCGCCGAGAAATCATGAACCGTTCTTTACTCCGCCGTGTTCCGAGTCGTCGTTGTCAGGCAAGGAAGCGAGGGACGCGATCGAGAAGTCAGGGGATGCAAGGGTTCTATCTGTTCTCGCCGCATGTTTCGCATCGGCGTCGTACGACGGATACGCCGCGTCGAGCCCGATCAGCGGGGCGCGCTGGGAGGACGGATATCCGCCCGCGTCGCATCATGTCTTCGTGACGGACGCGTCCGAGGCGTCGCTGATGGAAGCGCCGGAGTCCGAGGTCGAACGAGACGGGGAAGCGGCGTTCGAGGCCACGGACTCGAGGGAGGCCAGCTTGCTCATATGGCCGGCCTCCTCGCATAACGCCGCCGCGTGCTGCCGCTGCTCATCGAGTACTTCGGCGAGGACCCGACTGGTGGTGAGGGGGTTCGCCAGGACCACACGGAAGACGCTGACCACCTGCTGGCCGTATGCGCCCGCCTCCAGGCGGGTTCGCGAAACGAAGGTCTTGCCGCCGGCCCGCTGGCGCTTCTGGATTGACTCTGTGAGCTCGCTGAGGAGGTCGTTGGCGGCCTCGCGCTGGGCAGCCACCTGGCTCTGCAACAGCCGGCGGAGCCGGGCGGGCACGTAACGATAGGTCAGCAAGTTCAGCTCAGGCTCGGTGATCAACTCGAAGTCGTCCGTCGCCTCGATCATCCGGGCGAACTGTCGCGCCTGGTGGATGCCGTTGTCGATGAGCAGCTCGTAGCCCCGGCGTCCCATGATTCGAAGGGCAGAGTGGACAAGCATACACATGCCCGGCCGCGAGCCCTCGAGGGTGTACTTGCCGATATCGCGCGAGCCCTTGCGCACGATGTACTGAGCACTGTACCGGAATGGCGCCATTGCTTCGGGATCTTTGAACAAACAGATGCCGACGCCCATTGGAACGTACAGTTGCTTGTGCGCGTCAATGGTGACCGAGTCGGCCCGCTCGATCCCCTTGAGCAGCGACTTGTGACGCTGGGAGAACAAGGTGGGGCCGCCCCAAGCCGCATCGACGTGCAAATGGATCCTTTGCTCTGCAGCGATATCTGCCAGCTCGTCGAGGGGATCCACGTTGCCGGTCTCGGTCGTGCCGGCGATGCCCACGATGGCCAGGACCCCGACCTTTCGGGCCCGCAGTCGGTCGATAGTAGTTTTCAGCGCCGGAACGTCGATCTTGTGGTGAGCCGTGATGTCGAGGGCCATCAAATCGCGAGCGCCAATACCGAGAAGATCGGCGGCCTTGCGCAAGGAATAGTGTCCCCGCTTCGAGACCAGCACTGCCAGCTCGCGATACCCATATTGGCGCATGGCCGCAAACAGGCCGGCCTGCTGGACGCCGGGAAAGCCAGCGCTGGGTCCCAATAATCGATTGCGCGCCAGCCAAAGGGCGCTGAGGTTAGCAATCGTGCCGCCGGAACAGAACACTCCCAAAGGAGCGGCCGAGAGCTGTGTCCATTTCCGGTAAAACCCTTCGTCGCGTTCGTAGACCAGCCGATGCATCATGCCGACGACCTGCCGCTCGAGAGGTGTGAACGCCTTCGAGGTCTCGATCTTCACCACGTTCTGGTTCAGGGCCACCATCAGCTTCGCCAGCGGGACCATGAAGTAGGGCAGGGCCGACGTCATGTGACCGATGAAGCTGGGGGAGGAGGTGTGCACTGATTGCGCGACGACTTTGTCCAAGAGGAACTCGACCTGGTCGGTGACCCAGGTCGGCTGTTCGGGGATTGACGTCTCTAGAAAGTCGCGCTCGAGATTGGCGGGGGCGATGTCCCCTGCGACGATGCGATCTCGCAGGAACCCCAGCACGTTCGAGGAAAGCTCTCGGTCGAGGCGCTGCAAAGTCGCGTCGTCGTGCTCGGGCAACGTGAAGACCTTGAGCATCGTCTCGAGGGTCGCTTCGGCGATCTTTCCGCGGTGGGCCACAACCACAGGATAACCTGCCCGGCGGCGGCGATGGTCCTCTGGAACATCAAGCTCGGCGACACGCCGTGCTTTCGAGCCACCGTGAAGGTGTTCTCGCGACACAGGTGAGCGCGCCTCTGGGCCCCAGGGGCGTCGGAACATCAACCGGCACCGGTTAGGGCACTCAAAGTTGTGGCGTCGACATGTTCGCGCAGCATGGACGCCAGTCGGTCGAAATCGTCACGCGCAGGCGGAGGCGCGTGGGGTACCGAGGGCGCGGAGAGACTTCGCCGCCGCCTCAGCGAGTTCAGGAGCGACATTCGCACGAGCTGACTGTCGAGGATGCCGTGGATCATGGTTCCGACAGTCATGCCCCCGGGGGAGACGGCGCCGTCGAGGATTGACGCGGGCTCGCCGTTGCGCGAAGCGATGTGAAAGCTGGCGGTCGAGCCAACGTCGTGCTCGATGCGACCCATGTGAATCTCGTAGCCTGCGACCTCTGCCGCTTCTGGCAGACTCGCAGTCAGGAAGGAAGGCGCGGCCGGGCGCGCCTTCACCTGGGCGGTGATTTTGGTCCGTTGGAAGCGGGTGATGAGTGGGAGGAGGGCGAGGCCTTCGGCCGCCGTCTCGTCGGATTCCACGCGCTCGGGATCGAGGATCTCCCGGCCGAGCATCTCGCATCCACCGCACAGGCCCAGGATCGGCTCGCCGCGGGCAGCGCGATCCACGATCGCGGAGGCGATCGCGGTGCGTCGGAGCCACTCGAGATCGCTGATCGTGCTCTTCGAGCCGGGAAGGACGACGAGGTCGGCCCCGGCCAGCTCGTCCGGCTGTTCGACGAATCTCACCACAACGCCCGGTTCGTGCTCGAGCGGGAGGACGTCGTCGTAATTCGAGATGCGCGGCAGCCGAACCACCGCGATCTCGATTTCGTCTCGGGGCGCGCGGCCACGGCGGCGGCGGTGATCCAGCGAGACCGAATCCTCGTCGGGCAGGCGCAGGTCGCGGACGTACGGAAGGATACCGAGAACGGGCACGCCGGTGCGCGCGCGTAGGAACTCCAGGCCCGAGGTCAGCAGCGACGGGTCGCCGCGGAACTTGTTGATCAGGAATCCGGCGACGAGAGCGCGCTCGTCCGGTTCGAGGAGCTCCATGGTTCCCACGAGCGAGGCAAACACCCCGCCCTTGTCGATGTCCCCCACCAGGAGAACTCGCGCGGCGGCCGCCTTGGCGACGTGCATGTTCACGATTTCGTGCGACTTGAGGTTGACCTCCGCGGGACTGCCCGCGCCCTCGATGATCAGGAGATCGCAACGGTGGCGTAGTCGCTCGAGGCAGCCGGCGATGACGGCGCGCAGCTCCGGCTTATAGGCGTGATACTGGGCGGCCGTCATGGATCCGATCGGACGGCCGAGAACGACGACCTGCGATCGCGCCTCCCCCTCCGGCTTGAGCAGGATGGGGTTCATGTCGACGTGCGGGGCGACGCCCGCCGCCTCCGCTTGGACGGCCTGCGCGCGCGAGATCTCGCCGCCCTCGGGAGTCACGAACGCATTCAGTGCCATGTTCTGCGACTTGAACGGTAAGACGCGGAGACCGTCTTGCCGGAATAGGCGACAGAGCCCTGCGGTGATCAAGCTCTTCCCGACGGACGACGCCGTCCCTTGCACCATGAGAGAAGGCGCTAGCACTCAATCTCCTCGCGGAGCGCGGCGACGAGCCGCGCGCGGTCCGGCGCGGGACGCGCGGCGAGCCGGATGTGGCCTGGAAGACCAAACGAGGTGCAGTCGCGGACGAGCAGCCCGCGTCTGAGCAGGCGGCGGCGGAGCCCGGCCGGATCGGAGACCGGGACGATGAAAAACGTGGTCTCGCTCGGGAGCGGAAACAGGCCGAGGCGGCGGAGCGCATCAGCCAAACTATCGCGATCGGCGAGGAGGCGCGCTCGGGACGACGCGACGAAGGCGTCTTCGGTCAATGCGGTCAGCCCCGCGGCCTGGGCGGGCGCACTTATCGCCCATGGCGGCCGGCCGGCCTCGAGCCGGGCGGCGATCGCGGGCGCCGCGACGAGGTAGCCGAGACGAAGCCCGGGGATGGCGTGGTCCTTGGTCATCGACCGCACGCAGACGACCGAGGGGGGCAGTGCGACAGCCAACTCCGCATGCCGGCCGGACAGCCCGAGGAAGGCCTGGTCGAGCACGACCGTGACGCCGGGACGGGCGGACGCCAACTCGGAGACATCCGCCACCGGAACGTGGACACCGGTCGGGTTGTTGGGTGCGCACAGGTAGATGAAACGCGCGTCGGCAGCGCGGGCGGCGTCCGCGACCGCGCCCAGATCGACCGCGAACGCCCGCGCTGCGTCGGACCGCCATTCGTGCACCTCCCCGCCCGCGGCCTGCACTGCGGCCGGAAACTCTGCAAAGGTCGGCCCCACCACCAGGGCGCGTTCGCCAGGACGAACCAGCACGCGCGCCAGCGTCCAGAACAAATCGGCGGCGCCGCTGCCGACGACGATCCAATCCGGAGGCACGTTGAGCTGCCGCGCGAGCGCAAGACGAAGGGGCCATGCGGTGGGATCCGGGTACCGGTCGAACGCCGCGTTCCGCGCGGCTTCAGCGACGGCGGACGCGGGCCCGTAGGGATTCACGTTGACCGAGAAGTCGACGACTTCGCAGGGATCGAGGTCTAGCGCGGCGAGCTCCTCTCCCAGGAGGCCGCCATGGACTCGAAGCGCCATTCGGAGATCAGAGGACATCGCGACCGCCAAGCAGCACAGCCACGAGGACGACGTGTAGAGCGCCTGCCACCCTCACCACCCGCCAGGCCTCGGCGATCTTGCCGGCGGCGAGCGGCTCAATCGGTTCGCCAAGCGCGTAGTGACCGGTCTTGGCGAGTTGAACGCGAAGTAGGCCTGCCATGGCCGACATGGGGCGGCCGGCGTTGGGGCTCTCGGTGCTGCGCGCGTCACGGCGCCAGGTAGCAAGACCTCGGCTGATGTCCTTCCCGACGATCGCGCCGGCCAGGAGAAGAAGCGCCGCCGTCAGCCGTGCGGGAACGAGATTGGCGAGATCGTCGAGTCGCGCCGACGCCTTGCCCAGATGCTCGTAGTGGCCGCGATAGCCAACGATCGCGTCGAGGGTATTGATGGCGCGGTACGCGACCGCGCCAGGAACGCCGAAGATAACGAAAAACAGGAGTGGCGCGACGAAGCTGTCGGACGCGTTCTCCGCGACGGATTCGACCGCACCCGCGACGAGCTCGCCCTCACCTAGCGCGGACGGGTCTCGGCTGCACAGACTTCGCAATCCAGCACGTGCAGCGGGGAGATCGTCTCGCGCGAGAGCCGCGCTGACCCCGCGTGCGGCCTGCCCCAACCCCGCGAAGGCGAAGCTGGCTTTGAGGAGGTACACCTCAACTAGGAAGGCCGCGGTGGGCCACCGCCTCAGGAACAGCAGCAAAGCCACAGAGCCGAGAGCAAAGGCGCCAGGAACGACCAGTGCCACGACTGCGCCGAAAGCGAGCTGGGCGACGGGGCGCCCCGCGCGCGGCGCCGGCCGCTCGAGCGCCCGCACGACACGGCCCATCCAGACCACCGGGTGCAGCGCGCGCGGGTACTCGCCGACGAGGATATCGACAGTGATCGCGGCGCCTAGGACGGCGAGTGTGTGGAGAGCAGGGCCCGACATGGCTATGCGCCCGAGTCGCTGACGCCCGCCGAGTCGAATGTGGCCATCTCGGCGAGAATCTTCAACGAGGCGTCCACCAGCCCCATGGCCAGGGCGGCGCCCGTCCCCTCCCCGAGGCGGCAGTCGAGGGCGAGCAGCGGCCGTGCAGCAAGCGCCTGCAACACGATGCGATGGCCGACTTCGACCGATCGGTGGGAAGGGATAAGGTAGCCCTTCACGCGCGGACAGAGCCTGACCGCGACCAGAGCGGCGACGCTCGCCGGAAAGCCATCCATCACCACCGGCAAGCGGTGCGCGGCGGCCCCGAGCGCCACGCCGGCGAGGCCGGCGATCTCGAGCCCGCCGAGCATGGCCAGCGTCCCCAACGGATCGACGGGATTGGGACGGTTTGCTGCCAATCCGCGGCGAATGGAATCGATCTTTCGCTGCAGCCCCGCGTCGTCGATGCCGGTTCCGCGTCCAGTGACCTCTTCGGGCGGAAGGCCGGTGAAGGCTGCGATTAGCGCGCTCGCCGCCGTGGTGTTGCCAATTCCCATGTCGCCAAGACCGATGAGCGTCACACCCGCTTGGGCCAACTCGCCGGCAATCGCGATCCCAGCCTCGAGCGCAGCGACCGCCTCCTCCCTGGTCATCGCAGGGCCGCCTGACAGGCTCCGTGTTCCTGGCGCGATCCTTAGGCTGCGAATGCCCTCCAGGCCGGCGGGCGCCACGCGCACGCCCATGTCGACCACGACGACGCGCGCGCCAGCGTGCCGCGCGAGCACGTTGATGGCAGCGCCTCCACGGGCGAAATTGAGCAGCATCTGGGCGGTCACCTCGGCTGGGTAAGCGCTCACGCCCTCGTCGGCGACGCCGTGGTCGGCGGCCATGACGACGATCGCCTTTTCACCAACCGATGGCGTGGAGGTTCTGCGGACCGCCGCAACCTGACAGGCCAGATCCTCCAGACGCCCGAGGCTTCGTCGCGGCTTCGTCTTCCCGTCGAGAACCATCTGCACAGCCCGCGCCGCATCCGCATCGATCTCCTCGATAGCGACGATCGTCTGCTCGATCTTCATCATGATTCCTCCAAGCTGACGGCTGTGACGGGATCCGGGCGCAAGCGAAGCACCATGCCCAATACAGCCAGGTAGACCTCGGCGGCGCGCGCCGCGGCGCGCTGGTGGATGCGGCCGGCTATGTCGCGGAAAGCGCGGCCGAGCGACGTCTCCGGCACCAGGCCCAGACCCACCTCGTTGGTGACGAGGATGACCGGACAGGGTCGTTCCGCGGCGGCGGCGAGCAGTTCCTCGGCGCGGGTGAGAATGGCCGCCTCGGACTCTCCGCGCACGAGAAGGTTCGACAACCAGAGCGTGAGGCAATCGACCACGACGCAGTCGGCGGGTGTCGGGCGGCGGAGCACGCAGGTGACGTCGATCGGCTCCTCGATCGTGACGAAACCGTCACCGCGCTCCTCTCGATGTCGAGCAATGCGTGCGCACATCTCGCCGTCGCCGGGCTCCGCAGTCGCAACGAACATGCGGCCGTGACCCAGCCGCCGGGCGAGCCCAAGCGCAAAGGCGCTCTTGCCCGAGCGGGCGCCGCCGCCAATGAGTATGATGCTCACCGCGACACCGCCTGCCTGCCTTGAACCTGCTCCGATAGCCAGAGCGCCGCCCCCCGCGTGATTGCCTCGCATACCGCGGCACCCACCAGGTGCCCGATCGCGGTGTGTTTGCCCGCGTAAGTCGCCCATCGGTGCGCTTCGGGTGCCGCGATCACCAAGCAGTCGGTACCGGTCCCGGTCACGCAGCGAGCCGAGAGAGCGCCGAAGTGGCGCGTGACATCGACGGCGGTGTCCAGCCGCCGGGCGGTCAGGAGTCCTACGCCGTCGGTGTAGCCAGCCGAGGTCATCTCAGCGCGCAGGAAGCGGCGGAAGTCGACCGGCGGGCGCAGCTCTCGCTCGCCCACACGCCGCCAGACGACGCGGCGGGCGCGTGCACGGCCACCGCCGACGACGGCCCAGGAGAGGACCGACTGCGGCTCCGGCCACTCGACCGCGAGCCACCGTTCGTCGACAACGGGCGACAGCGCGCCGTGTGCCGCATCGACGGTCGCCAGTTCCGTCATCGAGATCCTTCTCGCGCCGCGCAGCGGGCCACGAATCCCTCGGCGACGAGAGGATTCGAGGCCCAGTGCGCATGGACGTAGCTGCCCAGGACCGACCCTGCGCGATAGCCCTCGCGCTGGACATCGCCGCCGCGGCGCCGTCGGACCGTGTACGCGCCGACCGCGGCGTCCGCTCCCTCGAGGCGAGAGTAGCGGAACTGGTGGCCGCGGAAACGCAGGCCCGCGGGCCCGAGCGGTGAGGCCATCTGCGTCTCGACCTCGACGTAGCCGAGAGCCTCGAGGCGCTCCGACATCACCGCCGTGCCGGGGACGATCCCCACCATCGCGTGCGAACGGCCCTCGAGGTCCTGGATCGCATTCGCCAGGTACATCAGCCCGCCACATTCGGCGTAGATCGGCTTGCCGGCTGCTGCTAACCCGGCAACGGCCTCGCGCATCGAACGGTTCGCCGCCAGTGCCGCGGCGTAGGCCTCGGGATAGCCGCCGCCAAGGTAGAGGCCGTCGACGTCGGGCAACTTCGCATCGCCGACCGGAGAGAACGGAACCAGCTGGGCGCCGAGCGCTTGCAACCGCCGGAGGTTGTCCTCGTAGTAGAAGTGAAACGCGTCGTCGAGCGCGTAGCCGATGCGACACCGCGGCGGCGCCGCGCCCACGGAGCCGGGTTCATCAACGGTCGGGACCGGCGGCGCTCCCCGCGCGAGCGCGAGTAGCATGTCGAGCTCAATGCCCTGTGCCACCAGCGCGCCCCACCCGTCGAAGACGCTCTCGGGCACGGCGGCGCGATCGGCGGTGCGAAGGCCGAGGTGGCGCTCCGGGAAGACCAGGGCCGACTCGCGGGCGAGCCCGCCCACGAGCTGCGGACCGGCCGCCGATGCGCGCAGCGCCTTGGCGAGCAGCTCGACGTGACCGCGGCTGCCGGCGCGGTTGGCGATGACGCCGGCGACGCCAAGCTCGGGATCGAATGAATGGAAGCCGCTGGCGAGCGCCGCGATGCTGCGGGCCATGCCGGACGCGTCGACGACGAGCAGCACCGGCGCCGCCAGCCACTTTGCCATCTCGGCGGTCGAGCCTTCCTCCCCCGTCGGCGACGCCCCGTCGAAGAGGCCCATCACACCCTCGATGACCGCCACGTCCGCGCCAGCCGAGGCGCGCGTGAAGGTCGCCAGGGCGGCCTCCCGTCCCATCATCCAACCGTCGAGATTGTGGCTCACGCGCCCTGCGGCGCGCTGGTGATAGGTCGGATCGAGGTAGTCGGGTCCGCACTTGAAGACCGCGACCTCGAGACCTCGCGCGCGCAAGGCACGGCACAGCCCGACCGTCACTGTCGTCTTGCCGACGCCGCTGCTGGGGCCCGCGATGACCACGCGCGGAATGTCGACCATCGACGCCATTCAGAAGTCGATCCCGATCAAGGCCTTCCGGCCCTCCGTGAAGGGATGCTTGACCGCCTGCATGTCGGTAATCAGATCCGCGACGGCCAGCAGCGCCTCCGGAGCGTTGCGGCCGGTCACCACGACGCTCACGTGCGCTGGCCGATCCTTCAGCGTCGCGAGGACCTCCTCGATCGGGACGAAGGCGTAGTTCAGGACGTAGGTCAGCTCGTCGAGCACTACGACCGGATGCGCACCCGCCTCGATGAGCTCGCGCGCCTTCGCCCAGGCGGCGGCGGCCGCCGCCTTGTCACGCGAGAGGTCGTCGCTCTCCCACGTGAAGCCCCGCCCCATCACGAGGAACGTCAGGCCCGGGAGCTTCTCGGCGAAGAGCCGCTCGCCCGTCTTCCACTTGCCCTTGATGAACTGCACGACCGCGACGGCCATGCCGCGCCCCAGCGCCCGGAATACGAGCCCGAGCGCGGCCGTCGTCTTGCCCTTGCCGTTGCCGGTGTAGACGAGAAGCAGTCCCTTCGGCGTCTCGGTCGGCTGTGCGTCCTTCGCGGTCACCGCGCGCTCCCTGTCTCGACGGCCGCTCGCGCGAGCGATTTCGTTGGTCTGATGCGCTCTCGCGCATACGGCGCGAGCCGGTCGACAACGGCGGCCATCATCGACGGCACCGTGTCTCGCCGGCACCGCGACACGATCTTGGCGCCCGACGCCCGTGCCGCCTCCTCGGTCTTGGGGCCCATGGCGATCATGGGCACCGCCTCTAGAGCGGCCCCGGCCTCGTCGGTGAGCAACGCCATCGCCGCGCTCGAGCTGGGAAGCACGACGAGGTCGAACGACCGGCCGGCCTCCAACGCGAACGTGCGCACGAGCCGGTAGGCAGGCACGACCTCGACAGAGGCTCCGAGGGCCGAGAGATCCTGGACCAGCGACGGGCGACCCTCCTCCGACGTGATGAGCAGGTTCGGCCCGAGGCGCAGGCGCGCGGCGTGGCGGGCCAGCTCGTCGGCGCACGCACCATCCATGCTCGCCCGGGGCTCGAGGCCGGCCCGTCTCAAGGCCGCCGCTGCGCCGACGCCGATCGCGACGATGGTCGACTTGCCCAGCGCCGCGACGAGCTCGGGATGTCGCCGCGCGTGCTCGAGGGTTCGCTCGACGCCGGGCTCGCACGCGAACAGCACGGTGCCGTAGGCGGCGATCCTCGCGAGCGCCGCATCGAGCTTCTGCGTATTGCTCGGGGCGGCCGCCTCGACCTGGGGCGCCTCTGTCACGTCCGCACCGAGATCTCGCAGCTCCTTCGCGATCTGAGAGGCGCCCGGACGCGCCCGCGCGACGACAACGCGCCGGCCCGAGAGCGGCCGGCGTTCCCGCCAAGCGATCCGGTCCCGGAACCTCACGACCTCGCCCACGATCACCAGCGCGGGAGCGCCGCGCTGCCGACCTTCGACCCGCATCGCCAGGTCGGCGAGCGTGCCGACGACGATGTGCTGATCGGGCTGGGTCGCGTTCTCGATGTAGGCCGCAGGTGTGGCGGGTGAACGGCCCTCCTCGATGAGGCGCTGGAGGCGCTCGGCCAGGTTGTGGCCGCTCATGTAAAGGACCAGCGTTCCCGCATCATGGTCCGGTCGCTCGGTGTGGCCGGTCATGAACGTCACGCTCGCCGAGCACCGGCGATCGGTCAGCGGGATCCCCGCCGACGAGGCCGCGCCGAGCGCCGCCGAGATCCCGGGCACGATCTCGAACGGAACGCCCGCCTCCGCGAGGTCCTCGGCTTCCTCGGCGCCGCGCCCGAAGACCATGGGGTCGCCGCCCTTGAGGCGAACCACCCGACGGCCAGCCTGCGCACGGGCGAGCACCTCGGGGTGCAGGCGATGCTCGATGCGCCCTCGACCGCGGCGCCGCCCCACGGGCAAGAGCTCGGCGCCCGGGTTGACGAGCGCCAGGATCGCCGCGGAGACCAGCTCGTCGTGCGCGACCACTTCGGCGCCGCGGAGCAGCTCGAGCGCCCGGACGGTCAGGAGGCCGGGATCGCCCGGACCCGCGCCCACGAGGTACACGATGCCGCGGCTCATGACGCTGCCCCTCCCGGGACGGCCTTCTTGGCCTTGCGGTAGCGGTGGCTGAAGTCCGGGGCGTAGAGGCGCGAGTTGGCGAAGTGGGTCGCCGTGAGCACGCGCCCGACGAGTATCATCGACTGCGTCTTGATCCCGGCCTCCTTCGTCTTGCGCCGGATGTCGGTGAGCGTGCCGACCACGATCTTCTGATCCGGACAGGTGGCCTTGTGGACCACGGCGACCGGACAGTCGGCGCCGTAGGCCGGAATGAGCGCCTGCGTGACCTCTTCCAGCAACGTGATGCTGAGGAACAGCGCCAGCGTGGCGCCGTGCCGGGCGAGGTCGGCGAGCTTCTCGCCGTCGGGCATCGGCGTGCGGCCCTCGGCGCGCGTCAGGATCACGGTCTGAGACAGCTCGGGGAGCGTCAGCTCGCGCCCCAGGGCGGCGGCGGCGGCCGTGAACGACGAGACGCCGGGAACAATCTCCCAAGCGATCTCCAGCTCGTCGAGGCGGCGCATCTGCTCGGCGGTCGACCCGAAGATCAGCGGGTCTCCCGTATGCACCCGCGCGACATCGTGGCCCGCGTCGCGCGCCTCGACGATCACACCCACGATCTCGTCGAGGGTCATCCCCGACGAGTCGAGGACCGTTGCGTCGAAACGCGCGCGCGCGAGGACCTCCCGCGGCACGAGCGAGCCGGTATAGAGGACGACCGGACACGCGGCGATGAGCTCGGCGCCCCGGATCGTGAGGAGACCCGGATCGCCCGGACCGGCGCCGATGATGAAGACCCGCATCACGTGCACTTCAGGACCGTCTCGCGGACGATCTCCCAGATGTTCGCGGGCATCGCGGCGAGCCAGCGGGCGTCGATCACCGCGTCGGCAGCCGGCTCCGGGCCCTCACCGCCGCCGCCCGTCACGAGCCGCCAGAGCCGATCGCTGACCGACCCGTTTCGCTCGATGACGAAGCGCCCAGCCAGCAGCGCCGCCGCCTCCTCGCCCTCGCTCCCGATCTCGAGCCACGGCCCGCGGACGTCGAGCGGGCCGGAGCGCCCCAGGCGCACGAATGGGCGTGCCAGCGCGTCGATCGCTCCCGGCGGCTCGAAGCCCGCCGCGGCCCAGTCGCACGGCCGCTTGGTGTTGCCGACCAGGAAGTAGGCGCCATCGCTCTCGACCAGGATCGCGCCGGCAAGACGACCTACCCGCGCCATGTCTACGTCTCCTCCTTGGCCACGCCGAGCGCGCCGGGCGTCACGAGCGACCGACCTGGCATCTGCCCCGCGATCGCTTCGCCATCCCAGGTGTACTTGTTGGTGTACCCGCGCGGCGTGACCATGTAGCCCTCGAAGACGAACGTGTTCGACGACCCGACGAGCACCGTCGTCAGCATCCCGATCTCGAAGTCGAGAAAGTGGTCGAGGTCCGACAGCTCGACCTCCTGGAGCTTGCGGTAGGCGCTCTTGATGAGCGCCACGGGCGTGTCGCTGCCGCGGTGGCGCCGGATGATCGCCTGCGCCTCGACGATCTGCCGCTGCCGCCGCCCACTGGCAGGGTTGTAGAGGCCGATGACGAAGTCGGCCGACGCCGCGGCCTCGATGCGGCGGGCGATCACGGGCCAGGGCGTGAGCAGATCCGAGAGGGACACCGCGCAGAAGTCGTGCCCCAGCGGCGCGCCAACCAGCGACCCCGTCGAGTTGAGCGCCGTTATCCCCGGGATAAGCCGCAGGTCGGGCGATTCGCCGCGCTTCCAGCCGATCTCGCGCAGCACTTGAAAGACGAGGCTCGCCATCCCGTACACGCCCGCGTCGCCCGACGAGATGATCGCGACGTTGCCGCCCGCCCGCGCCCGCTCCACGGCCGCGCGAGCGCGCCCGATCTCCTCGGTCATGCCGGTCTTCACGACCTCCTTGCCCGCGATGAGGTGACGGACCAGGCGGATGTACGTCGTGTAGCCGACGACGAGCTCGGCCTCGGTGATCGCCGCCAGCGCCGCCGGCGTGGTGTGGGCCTCCGCGCCGGGGCCGATCCCGACGACGGACAGCACGCCTTTCTTGTCTTCAGCCATCGGCGGTCTCCTTTCGGGGAGCGAACGGGATCCTGGCGACCGCGAAAGTCATCGAGCGACCCGCACCCGGCTCGGTGTAGGTCTGTTTCGGGACGAGCAGCGTCGGCGCGCCCGCGGCCAGCAGCGCGGCTGGCTCGGCAACGCCGCGCGTGCCGACGTGGCGCTTGACGGTCTCCGACGGGTTCTCGATCCCGGGAACGGTATCGAGCTCCTCCGCGCTGAAGAACCGAAGCGGCCAGCTGTACCGCCGCCCGAGCTCGAGCAGCGCGGGCTCGTCTGCCTTCTTGTCGATGCTGGCCACGCTCTTCACGCACTTCGCCGAAAGGCCGCTCTTCGCGAGCAGCTCGGCTACGCCGCGCTCCACGAGGTCGGGAGGCGTGTCGCGATCGCAACCGATGCCGAGGACGAGCGACTTCGGCCTGTACACGACGGCCTTTTCGAGCACGCCGGCGTGCTGCGGGTGCAGCTCCCGATCGGTCGCCACGAGCAGTATCTCCCAGGCATCGGGCTCGACACCATCGAGCGACGTCGCGTATCGGACCCCCGGAGGGAGCGCCTTTTCCTCCGGCCAGAAGCTCGGCTCGCCTGTCTCCTGGACGAACAGCACGGGACTGGCGTTGACCACGGCGGCGCACCCGCGCGTGACGTTGCGATCGGGATCGTCGAGCTGCCATCCCAGCTCCCGTCCCAGGATGTCGACGGTCAGCGTGCCGATGGCGTCCGATGCGGTGGTGATGACGGCCTGGTTCTCGAGGACGTCCGCAACGCGTTCGCAGAAGGCGTTGCCCCGGCCGACGTGCCCCGAGAGCACACAGATCGTGAACCGGTTGGCGTCGTCGATGCACAGCACCGCCGGGTCGACCTTCTTGTTCTGCAGGAGCGGCGCCACCATGCGCACGACGGCGCCCACACTGATGACGAAGACGTGGCAGTCGTACGCGAGGAACGTGTCGCGGAGGAGCGGCCCCATGGGCAGGGGCAGCGCCTTCGCGCCTTCGGGCGCACCAGCCCGGACCTTCTCGGAGATGTAGAGATCGGCGTCCGGCAGCGCGGCGACGAGACGGCTCGCGATGGCGACCCCGTGCTTCGTGATCGCGTAGACGGCGAAAGGGCGGCGCGCGCTCATGTGCCGACCCTCGTGACGGCGCCGCGGGAGACCTCGGCGACGTCGCCCGCGAGCACGCCGCTCCGCTCCTTGCGCGCGACGACGACCATGGCGAAGCAATCGCCGTAGTCGCCGGCCACATTGCGGACGTCGCGCTCGACGCGCTCGTCCTCCATCGTCGCGCGCGAGGCGAACACGGCCCGGTTCGTGAGGCCTGTCCGCTCCAGCGCGGCCAGTACATTCGGCATCTCGCGCCCGATCTTCATGATCACCGTCGTGTCGAAGTCCTCGAGCACCCGCGCCAGGTCGTCGACGCCGTAGTTGGCCGGGATGATCGCGATCCGCTCCTGCCCGTCGGCCAGCGGGATGCCGATTCGGGCCGGTACCGCGGTGACCGATGACACCCCGGGGACGACCTCGATCTCGAGGCCGGGCCAGCGAGCCGGCGCCTCGCGCTGCAGGTAGATGAACGTGCTGTAGACGGAGGGATCGCCCTCCGTCACGAACGCGACGTCGAGCCCGCTCTGCAAGCGCTCGCCGATCTTCGCGAACGCGGCGTCCCACGCAGGTCTCAGCCGCGCCGGATCCTTGCTCATCGGAAACGTCAGGAAGATGCGCTCCTGCCCCGGCACCTCCCCCACCGCCGGCTTGACGATGTTCCAGGCCGTCGACGCGCCGTAGTCGTTCGAGCGCGGCAGCGCCAGTACCTGGACGCTCTTCAGGACGTTCACCGCCCGCAAGGTCAGGAGGTCGCTCGCCCCGGGACCCGCGCCGACGCCGTAGAGGGTTCCCAGCGTCACGTCGGCGCTCCGGGTTTCGTCACCGCGAAGATCTGGATCGGGTTCAGCGCCTCATAGCGGAGGTACCGCGCCAGCGGCTCGCCACGCGACACCTGTAGCAGCGTCACCTCGGGTACGAGGTCGCGCCGCCGAAACGCCTGGTACGCCTCGCCTGCGTTCTCGAGCGTGATCGCGTTTGCGACGAGCCGGCCGCCGGGCTTCAGGCGCGCGAGGGCGACGTCGATGATCTCCTCCATGCTGCCCTTGCTCCCGCCGACGAAGACGGCGTCAGGCGCGTCCAGGTCCGCCAGCGCCTCGGGCGCGCGACCCGCGACGACCTCGACGTTGTCCACGGCGTGGGTCCTGACGTTGTCTCGGCAGATCTCGACCCCCTCGGGATCGACCTCCACGGCGTAGACCCGCCCCTCGGGCGCGAGAAGCGCCGCCTCGATCGCGACCGATCCGGAGCCCGCGCCGATGTCCCAGACCACGCTGTCGGGACGGATGCCAAGGGCCGCGAGCGAGAGCAGCCGCACCTCGCGCTTCGTGATGAGACCCTTCTTCGGCATGCGCTTGGCGAAGGCGTCCTCGTGGAGGAACGGGATCGCGGGCGGCGGCCGCCATCCCTTCTCCTGGCGCACGAGCAGGAGGACGTTGAGCGGCCCGATGTCAGCCGCGGCCGCGAGCTCCGCGACGTCGAAGCGGCGTACGCGCTCGCCGGGCCCCGCGAGGTTCTCGCACACCCACGCCGTCCACCCGGTCTCGCCGTGCTCGGCCATGTGCGCCGCCAGGCGCGGCGGCGAGTTGTCCTCGTCGGTGAACAGCGCCACCTTCGCGTGGCGCTTGAGCCGCGTCAGGAACCCACGGCGCGGCCGGCCGTGCAGCGAGATGAACCCGGCGTCGTCCCACTTCATCCCAGCCCGCGCGAAAGCCCACTGTGCGGCGCTCGGCTGCGGAATGATGTCGACGTGCTCCGCGCCGACGGCCCTTACGACCAGGCTCCCGATGCCGAAGAACATCGGATCGCCCGAGGCCAGCACGCAGACGTGGCTCTCGGCCGCGACCGCAGCCACCCGTTCGAGGGCCGCCGAGATCCCGTCCTTCAGCACGATCCGCTCGCCGCCGAACTCCGGGAAGAACGCCAGCTGGCGCTCGCCGCCGACCAGCCACGCCGCCCGCGCCACGGCGTCCATGGCCCGGCTCGTCAGGCCCTTGCAGCCGTCGTCCCCGATGCCGATCACGGTCACCGCCCGACCGCCGCTCACGCCGCCGCCTCCGCCGAGAGCAACAGCAGGGCGTGGATGATCGCGACTGCGATCGGGCTGCCTCCCTTGCGGCCTCGCGCGACGATGTGCGGCGTGGGCAAGGTGAGCGCCGCCTCCTTGGACTCCGCCGCCGAGACGAACCCGACCGGTACGCCAATGACGAGCGCCGGCTTCGCCGCCTCTTCCCTGACCAGGCGCACGACCTCGAGCAGAGCCGTGGGCGCGTTACCGATCGCGACGACGGCGCCGTCGAGTCGCCCAAGCCGGTGCGCCTTGCGCATGGCCTCGATGGCCCGCGTCGAGTTACGCGCCTTCGCCTCGGCGATGACATCCTCGTCCGAGATGTGGCTCGCGACCGAACAACCGTAAGAAGCCAGCCGCTCCTCGTTGAGGCCGGCGCTGATCATCTTGACGTCAACGAGCACGGGACAGCCGCCGCGCAAGGCGGCGATGCCCGCCGCCACGGCCCCCGGGCTGAACCGCATGAGCGTCTTGAACTCGAAGTCGGCCGTGGCGTGGATGACCCGGCGCACGATCTGCCACTCGGCCGGTGCGAACTCGTGGGGTCCCGCCTCGGCGTCGATGATGGCGAAGCTGCCGTCCTCGATGCTCCGGCCGAGCGCGGTCATCTGGCGCATGTCGCTCATGACGTTCTCCCTTCGGCTCCCGATTGCGGTGGGTGGCGGCCCAGCAGCGCGCCGCTGAAGTCGACCAGCTCCGCCTCGACGCGCAGCGGGCCGCCCGCGTGACGCTGTCCATGCTCGACGACCCGCCGGCAGATCAGTGAGGCGATGCCGGTGAGCCCCTCGCGCGCGCACAGCTCGAGGACGTGTCGCGCCGTGTTGGCGCCGCGAATCTCCGCGAGCACCTCGGGGCGAGCGCCGAGCTCGCCGGCCAGCGCGGCGAGCAGCTCCATGCTGACCTCGGATCCGGCCGCGTGCGTCTGCATCTTCCCGTTCGCCATCTTCGAGAGCTTCCCGATCATCCCGACGATCAGGGCGCGCTGGATGCCGCGACGGGCGCAGTGCTTCAATGTCGCGCCCACGAAGTCGCCCATCTGGATGAACGCCTCCTCGAGGATCTCGGGGTGCAGCTTCATCGCGTACGCCTCGGACTTGCCTCCGGTGGTCACGACCAGCGTCCGGTGCCCCCGCTCGTACGCGACGTCGATGCCCTGGATGATGCTGGCCTTGAAGGCGGCGGTGGAGTACGGGCGCACGATCCCGGTGGTGCCCAGGATCGAGATGCCGCCGATGAGGCCTAGGCGCGCGTTGAGCGTCTGCTTCGCCATCTCTTCGCCGCCGGGCACCGTGAGGAGGACGATGACCCCGCGCGCGTCGCTGCCCGCCAGCTCCTCCTCGACCATCTCGGTGATGTTCTTGCGCGGAACCGGGGTGACAGCCGGCGCGCCGACCTCGAGACCGAGCCCTGGCTTCGTCACGGTGGCAACGCCGTCGCCTCCGCGAATCTCGACCCCTGCGTGGGACGTCAGCTCGATGGTCGCCGTCATCTCCGCGCCGTGCGTGCAGTCGGGGTCGTCGCCCGCGTCCTTGACGACGCTGCAGGTCGCCCGAGGTGGGTCCAGCTCCGCTCGCTTGAGCGGGAAGGTGACGCGCATGCGATTCGGCAACGTGGTCTCGATCTCCGAAAGCACGACGCCGCGGACGAGGGTCCGCGTCGCGGCCTTGGCCGCGGCGGCAGCGCACGCACCGGTCGTGAAACCGGTGCGCATGCGCTTCCTCTCCTCAGGGCTGGGATTCTTTTCCATCCCGGGCCCGGCCTTCGCCCAATGGCGCCGACTTCTTCGGCATGTTGAAGAACGACTCCACGCTATCGCGCGTGGCGGCTACGCCGTTTGCGCAGAGATCGTCGATGAGCGCGTAGTTCACCGCGCCGTCGCCCGCGATGAACGCTTGGCGCAGCGCCGTTCGGCGCTGGACCTGCGCCAGTAGTGCTCGGCAGGTTGCAATCCGCTCGGGGTGCCCGATCGGAGGTAACGCCCCGATCTGGACCTCGCCGAGCTCGGCGGGCAACCGCGCCCTCACGAAGCTCTCGGGCATGAAGTAATCTGCGGCGGTTCGGAGCCAAACGAGCGTGCACGCGCCGCGGAGCGCGGCGAATCGCGCGGCGCGGACCAGCCCGATCGCCGCGGTGATGCCCGTGTCGGTCGCCAGCACGAGGGTCGCTCCCGTGGCGTCGTCTGCGGGCCGCATCTTGCCCCACGGGCCGCTGAACTTGACCTCGGCGCCTGCGGCGAGATCGTGGACGTAGCCCGATCCCGGCCCTGGCGGTAGGTGCATGACAGCCAGCTCGAACCGCTCCTGTTCGGTGTCAGAGGTCAGGATCGAATAGGCGCGCTTCACCGCCTTGCCCGAGGGCAGAACCAGGCCGGTATCGATGATCACGTACTGCCCGCCCACGAAGCCGAGCGGCCCGTCGAGCATGTTGAGGGCGAGATGGCGCGTGCCGGAGGCTACCGGCTCCGACGACACAACTCGAGCTGCGCGCGGGATCGCCATTTCATCCGGCCGGGTAGAGCTCGTGGACGAAGTCGTGCATCTCGTCGAGCTCGCGATAAAAGCGCGTGAGCGCGTCGACGTGGCCCGCGAGGTCGAGCTCGACCTTCTTCGTCAGCACCATCAGGGTCCGGTAATAGGGGAGCTTCGGATCGTCGGGGGAGGTGCCGGCCACCTTCGTGCCGAGATCGGCCAGCGCGGCCTCGTAGAGGCGCTTCAAGCCCGCGAGGTCCCGGGTCTCGCACAGCGATCCGATTGGGCCGGGTGCTGCGGCGGCCGAGCCCAGCTCCGCAAGCTCGTGCTGCCGCTCGCCCTCGTCGTTCCGGCCGAGCACGCGCATCAACCCGAGACGCAGCGCCGCTATCTCATGACAGGCCATCGTTCCTCCATTCCGTCATTGCATGATGTTGTCGACGAGCCGCGACACGAGGCGGTCGCCGAGCAGGTGCTCTCGCACCAGCTCCTCCGCGTCTGCTTCGCAAACCTGGCGGTACCAGATGCCGTCGGGATAGACGGCCACCGTCGGACCTTCCCCGCAGCGCCCCATGCACGACGTACGCGTCACGCGGATGTCGTCCTGCCGGCCGGCCACCTTCACGAGCCGGCGCATCGTTTCGATGAGCGGGATGCTGCCGGCGCTGGCGCAGTCCACGTTGCCGCACACGAGGACGTGCTTGGCCAGCGGACGGTGCGCGTGACGGTGCGGCGCGGCTTGTCCGTGCGTCCACGTGTGCCGCAGGCTCCACAGCAGCGCCTGCTGACCGCCCACATGCTTCACGACGCCGGCGATCGGAGCGCGGTACTGGCAGGTGTCGCACGGAAGCGACGCGCGGCCGGCGAGTGCCTGTTCCAGCCGGTCCTCTATCACGGCGACGAGTCGCGGATCGGGACCGAGGTGGCGCGCGAGCGAGGTCTGGATCCAGGGGTAGCGCCGGGCGAAGTCCGCGACCTCGGCCTCGAGCTTCGCCACGAGGCGGCCGTCGAAGAGGAAGTACGGGATGACGAGGAGGCGGGCCGGGCGTGAGCGCGCCGCCATCTCCAGCGCGTCGGCCACCAGAGGCGTCGTGATCCCGATGAAACAAGGTAGGACGCCGGCGAAGCCTCGGCCCTCGGAGACGAGCCGCGCTAGCTTGTAGAACTCGCCGTTGGCGTCGGGGTCGCTCGAGCCCCGGCCGACGATCACGGCGATCGTTCCCGCCGCAGTCTTCGTGTCCGTCGGCGCGGCCGCGGCGCCGCGCTCGAACGCGAGCGCGAGCATCGTAGCGTGGATGCCGAGCGGCGCCGTCGAAAGCATCTCGACCCCGGGGAACGCGGCCCGCGCCCTCTCGAGCGCGATGGGGATGTCGTTCTTGGCGTGGCCGACCAGGAAAAGGAACAGCGGCACGACGAGCAGGCGGTCGTGGCTTGCCGCCAGCTCCGCGAGCGCCTCGTCGACGAGCGGACGAGCCAGCTCGACGTAGGCCTGCGCCACGGTCCAGGGACGGCCACGCTCGGCAACGGCGGCGCGATAGCGCTCGACGAGAGTGGTCATCTCGGCGTTCGCTCGCTCGTCGCGGCTCCCGTGCCCGACCACCAGCACCGCCGTCCTCATGACGGCCCCACCACTCGAAGCAGCGGCGTCCCACCCTCGGGATCCTCCACGCGCCGCACGCGCACGCCTAGGCTCTCGGCGAGGATCGGCGGCGTCAGCACGTCCTGCGGAGCGCCGAGCGCGGCGACCCGACCTCGCCCGACCACCACCACCCGATCGCACCGGCTCGCACACTCCAGGTCGTGCGTCGCGAGCACCACGGCCACGGCGCCACCGAGGCGGTCGAGGATGGCCAGGAGCTCCGCGCGCCGCGCGGGGTCGAGGTGGTTAGTCGGCTCGTCGAGCAGGAGGAGCCCGGGGCTCGCGACGAGCGCCCGCGCGAGTAACGTTCGCTGCCACTCGCCGCCCGATAGGAGCACGGTTGGCCGTTCGGCCACTTCGTGGAGGTCCATGCGCCGGAGAGCGTCGTCGACCGGCGCGGCTGCGCTCGCGGCCGGCGCACGGTCAAGACCGAGTCCCAGCACGACCTGCTCCCGAACTGTGAACGCCGTCGCGGACTCTCCCTGTAGGAGGACCCCGACGCGCTTGACCCGCTCGGCGCCCCGAGGCAACCCGGCGCCGCCCCAGCGGACCTCGCCTGCGATCGGCCGATCGAGGCCGGCCAGCGCGCGCAACAACGTCGTCTTGCCGGATCCGTTGGCCCCGACGACAGCGACCCGTTCGCCCGCCGCGACGATGAGCTCGACGCGGGCGAGGACCGCGCGCCCGCCCCGCCCGACCGCCAGGCCGCGCGCCTCCAGGGGCGCGATCGTGGACGCGACGACCGCCGCGAGCTCCGACGACTGGGCCGTCACCGCCATGCCGGTCTCCGTCGCAGCAGCCACAGGAAGAGAGGTCCGCCCAGAGCCGCCGTCACCAGACCGACGGGCACCTCGCGCGGTGAGAACGCGGATCGCGCGACCGTGTCGGCCGCGATCAACACGAGGGCCCCCAACAAGGCGGCGACGGGGAGCAGGCGGCGGTGGGTCGCTCCGACGAGACGGCGCGCGGCGTGAGGCGCGACGAGGCCCACGAATCCGATCAGCCCGCCGACGGCGACGACGGTGGCCGTCACCACGACAGCAACGAGCTGAAGTCCTCGCCGGAGCGCTCGCGCGTCGGTTCCCAGGGACGTCGCGACGTCGTCGCCCAGCGACAGCCTGTCGAGCCGCTCGGCGCGCGCCCACGTCCAGCCGAAGCCGGCGCAAAACACTGCGGCCGGCACGGCGATGGCGCGCATCGGCGGCGTGCCGAGCCCGCCGAACAACCAGAAGGTGGCGCTCCGAAGCAGGCGCTCGGAAGGGGCGAGCACGAGCACCAGCCCCGTCACGCTCGCGAGGACCGACCCGACCGCGATGCCGGCCAGGAGCAGGCGCGCGGGGTCATAAGGTCCGCGGCGCGCGATGCCTCGTACCAGGGAGGTCGCCGTTGCGCCACCGATCGCGGCGGCAGGGCCCGGCGGCACGCCCGGGAACAGGGCCAGGGAGAGCACCGCGCCCGCCGATGCCCCGCCCGCGATTCCCAGGACGTACGGATCGGCGAGGTCGTTCCGGAGCACGACCTGCATCGCGACGCCCGCCACCCCGAGCGAAGCGCCGATGATCGCCGACAGGAACACGCGCGGCGCCCGAAGGGCCGCGACCACGTCGTCGCCGCGCAACAGCGCCGAGAGGGCATCGCCACGCCAGCCCGACGAGCCGACCGCGAGGCCCACGACGATCGCCGCGCCGCAGAGAGCGACGAGCACGGCGACCGTGGCGGATCTTGCCCGGTTCATCCGCGCAGCCCCGCGATCGCCCGGCGGAGGTGCTCAAGCCCGTCGACGCTCCTGATTCCCCCGAGGGAGAAGCCGAGCGGCATCACCATGACGGGCACGTCCGCTAGGGCCGGCATGACCCGCAGCCGAGCCCGCTTCTTGTCGACGGCGCTCTCTTCTTCTTCCCGATAGGCGTGGATGACGACCAGCTGCGGCTTGCGCGCGATGACGTCTTCCCACGAAACCCTCGTCCAGCCGGCGTCGAGGTCGGTGAAGACGTTCCGACCGCCCGCGCGCGCGATCAGGTTCGACAGGACGGTTCGGCGCGCGGCCGTGAACGGAGGATCGCAACAGTCGTAAACGAAGACGCGGACCGGCTCCGGCGCGGCGGAGGCTCCCGCGCCCGAACGGCCGCGCAGGCGCGCCACGAGCAACGCGCCCGCATCGGGCACCTTCGCCCGACGTGCAACCTCGATCACGCCGTCGTAGACGTCGTCGAGGCCTTGCGGATCGAGGAGGACGACCTCGATTCCGACCTCGCGGAGGTAGTTCACGAGCTCGGGAGCCTCCCGGGCGACGACGCTCGTGCCGAGGACCAGGGTCGGCCTGCTGGCCACGATCGACTCCGTGTCGCCCACGCGCGGGATCTGCGCGACGGCCGCGCCCACGTCGGGCGGTACCTGGATCGGCCTCCGCGCGCCGACCAGGCGGTCGGCCGCGCCGAGTGCGACGAGGATCTCCGTCGTCACGTCGTGCAGGCTGACGATCCGTGGCGGATCGTCAGCCTGCGACTGGCCCCCCGGGTGGGCAGACGCGTGGCAGCCCGCCGCAGCGAGCAGCATTCCCGTCGCGACCGTCGCCGATCGCCGCCCTGACCCCGCCGACACCGGGAGACTCCTAGTGGCAGTAGTTCTGGCCGCGCGGGATCGTGACGCTCCAGGGATACTTCCCCACGTTGTCGAACGTCTTGATGATCTGGTTCGTGAGGGCGTCGATCACGACGACCTTGTCGGCGCCGCTGACCGCCGCGACGATCAGCTTGCCGTCCGCGGTCGTGGATGCGGTCTCGGTGTTGCCGCCCACGTCGATCCGCGCCGTCACCATGCCGCGACTGAGGTCGACGACAGAGATGTCCTGCCGGATGCGGTTCATCACGAACGCCTTCTCAGGCGCGACCGACGTGTAGTTGACGCCGAACGACTCCATGTCGCCCGGCATCGTCGCCATCACCACGGGGTCCGCGCCGTTGAGCATCGACACAGTGCCGTCACCGAAGTTGGGCACGAGGTATCGCTTCATGACGTTCGTGAACGGATGCTCGGCATAGACGATCCACGGGTTCACGCCCACCGCGACCTCGGGGAGCAACGTCTCCGTCTTGGTGTCGTACCGCAGGACTCGACCGGTGCTGTTGTGCGCCGCAAACAGAGTCCCGTCCTGGTTGATCTGCGCGTCGGCGAATCCGCCCTCGTCGGGAACGGTGGTCGGAACGGGCATGCCGTCGAGCGCGATCTGCTTGTCGATCTCCAGTGTGTCGAGATCGACGCGCGAGATGTGGCCGGCCCCGATGTTCGCGGCGAAGCCGTGCTTGCCGTCCTGCGCGACCCGCAGGAAGTGTGGCGTGTAGAAGCCCGGCAGGCGCTTGACCTCGGTGTCGGTCGCCGTGTCGACGAACGAGATCGCACTGTCCTCCTCCGCCATGATCGCCATAAGACCCTGCGGCGTGAGCGACAGATGCGTCGGGTGCTTGCCTACCGTGATCCGGCTCGTGACGACCAGCTTCGTCACGTCGACGACGATCGCCTGGTCGGTGTGCGATGAATCGATGTAGAGCTTCGTGAAGTCGGCGTTGAGCTCACCCATGTGGTTCTCAATCCCGCCGGTCTTCACGCTGCCGATCACCTCCAGCTTCCCGAGGTCGATGACGGTCAGCTCCTCTGAGTCGCGGGCGACGATGTACGCCCGATTTTCGAGAGCGGCCTGCGTGACGGGGACGTCCGCGGCGGGATCGCCGCCGCAGCCACCGCCGAGCGACGCCACCAAACCACTCACTACGAGAGCGCGCGTTACGGTCTTCATCTCGAGTCCTTTCCTTGGTCCTGCGCCAAGAATCGAAAACCCCTCGCTCCAAAAGGAGGCGAGGGGCCATTCGCTCGGACTGCGAGCCGCCGGCCCTCCGTTTCCACGCGGAGAAGAGGCAATTTTCGCTTCGGGTAGGTCTCCTGGCTCGTGGATGAAGGTAGTCGTCCGCGTCTGCGTTCGACTCCATTCCGCTCCTCACCTTCCCCGACGCCTGAGCGTCGAGTGGTACATCGAGGAGTCGTTCTCCACCTACAGTGGCGGGACCGCGCCGGCCTTTAACCGGACTTCCCTGTTATGCCCTCACGGGCACCCGAAGCGGCTATTCAGTTGTCAGACAGGCGCACGTATAGCGCCGCAGGCGTAGCGACAGCAAGCGAAAAAGCTGTGTCCGTCGGGACATGCCTCCGGTTACCGAGCGCCGTCGGATCGGAGTCGACCGGTCATGGACGCTTCTCGCCCACTCCTTAAGGCGACGCACGGCGCACGACCAGTGCTCATCTCCCCGGCGGAACCGGCTGCGATGAGAAAGCGGATCGCCCTCGCCGCCGTCGGGGCGACAGCTGCGACCACCGCAGAACGCAATCGACGTCGACCGTCGGCAGAGGGCGAAAGGAGACGCGCGGCGTAACTGATAATATGTTCAGGTCATGTTGGAGTCGACGTTTCAGCTCGCGTCCGGCATCGGCCCGGCGCGCGAGCAGTGGCTATGGCGGGCGGGAATTGCTGTTTGGTCTGATTTCCGACAGACAAAGGACGCCGTGCTGCCTGGGCGCGCGGGCCAGTTGTTGCGATCGGCGATCGAGGCCGCCGCCGACGCGCTCGCTCGCGGGGACGCCGACCGGTTGGGGGCCCTTCTGCCCGCGGGTGAGCACTGGCGGATGTTGCCTGCGTTCGGCGACGGCGTGCTCTACCTCGACATCGAGACCGGTGACGACGACGCGCGCTTCGAAGGGATCTCCGCAATCGGAATGCTCGGCCAGCATGGTCCGAGGCTCTTGCTCGGCGGCCGAGACCTGCAGTTCTTCCCGGAGGCGGCGGACGGGGCCAGCATGCTGGTCACGTTCAACGGACTCTCTTTCGACGTGCCGATCCTGCGCCGCGCCTTCCCAGACTGGCGCCCGCCTGTTTGCCACGTCGATCTCCGCCACGTGCTCCGCCGTCTTGGCCACAGGGGCGGCCTCAAGTCGATCGAGCGGTCGCTTACTCGCCTCCGGCTCGCGCGTCCCGACCACTTGGCCGGGATGGGCGGCTGGGATGCCTCGTGGCTATGGCGCCGCGGCAGGGACGGAGATCGGGCGGCTCTGCGCCTGTTCGCTGAGTATAACCTCTACGACGTCATCAACCTGCGGACCCTGATGGCCTACGCGTATGACGCGCTCGTCGAGCTCGTCGACGTCCCCACCGTCCGCGCCCTCGCGCCGCGAGTCGACGTGCCGAAGCGCGGCGACCTCCTCTACGACGTCTCGAAGATCCTGCTGAACCTCTGACCGGCCGGCGAGCATCAACCCATCCGCAACGTCAGTTACCGCCACAACTCAATGAAACCTTAAGAGGACGCAGGCGGGAGCGGCTCGTTCGGTAACTGCCTGACGACAAGATCGATCGCGTCTACGCTAGCTGAGGAACATGCCGCTGAGTTGAGGTGCTAGTGGCTAACATCCATCGGGGTTCGAGTCCCCGCCCTCGCACACCGCAACCAAGCCACGTCTCGGGCGTCTCTGAACGCCAGACGGTGAACGGTCGCCGCGACGAATTGGGTGCTCCCGTGCGACAATGGGGCCCGCCAGACGTCTTGAGTCGTTGATGGACCAGAGGACTGTGTCGACGAGAGCTTGTCGTAGCGAGTACCTTTCAGGCGAGCGGGTGCGGGCGGCGCTTTCGATCGTGTGCGTGCTTCTGGCGCTCGGCTTCTTCGTCGGGTGCGGCGGCGGAGCGCAGAGTTGTTCCGGAGCAGAGCGCTGCGCCTGCTACCCGAACGGCACCTGCAATGCCGGGCTCACCTGCTTTTCGAATACGTGCGTCAATTCGTCCACGGGCACCGGCGGCAACGCGGGAGCGACCGGCGCCGGGGGGATGGGCGGCATCGCGGGTAACGGTGGCTCGGTCGCGGGTGCGGGAGGCGCGAGCGCGGGCAGCGCGGGCGGCATTGCCGGGACAGGTGGCTCCGTCGGCGGTACGACGGGAGGCGCGAGCGGGGGGAGCGGGGGCGGCATCGCCGGAACAGGCGGCTCCGTCGGTGGTATGGGAGGCGCGGCCGCGGGGAGCAGCGGCACGAGCGGACGGGGAGGCACCGCCGGTGGCGGAACCGGCGGCGTGGCGACCGGTGGCGTGGGCGGAACGGGCGCGACCGGCAGCGGCGGAGCCGGCGGCGCGTGCCGCCTGTTCCAGACCGTCCCGGGCGGCAGCACGGTCGTCCCCACGGTGTTCATGCTCGTCGATCGATCGGGCAGCATGTTCGGCTGCGCCGGCAGTCCGGTCGGCTTCGGGGTGGGTCCTTGCGCAGACCAGAACAACACCCCGTGGGTCATCCTGCGCACGGGCGCCCTCTCGGTCGTCGAGGACTTGCAGGCCACGGTGCGCTTCGGCTTCGGCGCGTTCACGGGAAACGTCGCGATGAACCAGTGCCCGCTGTTCGAGCAGGTGAGCACGGGCCTCAACAACCACGCCGCGATCTCCGCCCTGTACGGCCCGCTCGGCGCCATCACCGGCAAGGCAGAGACGCCGGTAGGCGCCGCGCTCGATCGCGCGAAGGCGGTCCTGGACGCCGACACGACCGCCGGGCCCAAGTACATCCTGTTTGTCACCGACGGTGAGCCCGACTACTGCAACGACGGGTACACCATCTGCGCCGTCGATTCGGTGGTCGGCCGCCTGCAATCGCTGAGGACGAGCGGAATCACGACGCTGATCTTCGGCATTCAAAACGGCGGCACCACCGGTGTCCCGCTCCCGACCTTGCAAGCGTTTGCGAATGCTGGCGCGGGTCAACCGGTCGTGCCGGCGGTTCCGGCCGGGTCTGAAGCCACGGCGATCTCCGACCAGTGCCAGGGCGTTCAGCCCTGGCGCGGCGATCTTGCGGCCGCCGGCAAGACCTTCGTGCGCGGCACAGCGGTGGGCGACTACACCTCCGGCACCGCGGGTACGGCGACCGTCTACCAGCCGAACCCGGCCGACGCGCAGTCCCTCGAAACGTTGATCGCGACCACGCTGGGCGGGCTCAAGAGCTGCAGGTTCGACCTGGTCAACGGACTGGCCGTGGACGTGTCGAAGGTCGACCAGGCGAGCGTCCTCATCGAAAACCAGACGATCCCACGCGACGACACGAACGGCTGGAGAATGGTCAACCCGACGCGCCTCGACCTCGTCGGCACGGCCTGCGCGCTCTGGCGCGAGCCGACCTCGCGCAGCATCGACTTCCAGTTCCCCTGCGGCGTCGTCACCGGGAGCTGAGTCGCGGCCCCCACTAGGGAGGCGTTGCCGCCGAGCAGGGCGGGTGCGTCTGGCAGGTGGCGTCCTCGTACAGCGACTGGGCGAGGGCGCAGTCGAGCGGCGGATCGAAGAAGCAGTCGCCAATCGGACCGATCACAGGGTTGCGACTGCACTGCCAGACCCCGCTCGGGTCGCACGCACAGGGGCCCTCGCGGACGAGGTGCCAGTACTGATCCGAGCAGACGTGGCACGCGACGTTGCTGCAAATCGATCCGACGACACAAGGCTGTCCGGTGGTGGTTGCAGGGGGACAATCCACAATGCCCGTCGCCGTCATCCCAGCCGCTCCGGCGGCCCCGCCCGCGCTCCCACCCAGACCCGCACCACCTGTGGTCGGGCCGTCGCCGCCGAGACCTGCGCCACCGGCCGTCCCGGCGACACCGCCCGCACCGCCGAGACCTGCGTCACCGGCTGTCCCGGCAACACCGCCGTCGCCGCCCAGACCAGCGTGACCGGCTGTCCCGGCAACACCGCCGGCACCAGCGTCGCCCGCCGCCGTGCCGCCCCCACCCTGGGGCTCCGGGATGTTGGTCCCGGTCCCAGCGTCCGAGGTGGGGAGCGCCCTCGATCGGCAGGCGCCGCACAGCGCCACGACGACCCATGCCGCTGCGCAGAAATTGAACCGCATGCTATCGACCTGATGTGAAGCCAGGCGCCGTCAGCGGCTCACATTTTCTCGGCCAACGCGGCCTGATCAATCACCGAATCGGTCCGGTCTTGAGATCGAAGCTCGACTTCTCGCCCATGACATCGAGCGCCACCCGATCGCCAAGGACCTCGTAGTCCCACGATGGTTCGACGAAGGTCGACCAGAGCTTGTTGCCTTCCAGGTTCCAGGCGGCCAGCTCGAGCTCGGCGGACATCACGACCACGTCGCCGTGGCGTTGCCAGCGCCAGAAGCCGGTGTCGGCCGTATCTTCCCAGAGTCGCCGCGGTCCGCGGAGGTCGTAGGCGAGCAGCCGCTCGCCGGCTCCGATGAACAGCAGGTTCGTCTCGGGCACCAGCAATACACCGGGCTGAAACCCTGCTTCCGGTCCTGGTGTAAAACGCTGCGCAATCAGCAGCTCTGGCCAGGCCCCTGATCCAAGCTGGACCGAAATGACGAGGGCGGTTCCGTCGGAGCCGCGGATGCCGAGATCATCGTGCAGGGCGGCGTGCTCGATCAGGGAGGCGTAAGACGTCGGGACGCCGCCAATCGAGCCGCTCACGGTATAGCTGCCGCAGCCAACGTACAGAATCGGCGTCATCAACTGCGAGCCTACGCGTCGCGCTCCAGCGGGACAACGGACGGCGCATGATGCAGCCATACGTCCGCGCCGCGCCCACCTTCGTAATGGTTCCGAAGACATGCGCATGCTCGGACGACGGTCATGGCAGAGCCTGGCGCTGGCGATCGCCGCGCTGGCCGGTGGATGCAAGTTCAGCTCGCCGGAGATGAAGAACACCGGTGCCGGTGGCACAGGCGGCGTGGGTGGCGGTGGCGTCGGCGGCGGCGGCGGCGCGGGCGGCCGCGTCCCGCCGAACATCGGCGGCTTTCCGGGCAAGGACGCGGGCAGCGACGCGGCGGTGTTCCCGCCGCTGACGGACTTCCCCGCCGATCCGATCATCGATTCCACGGCGCCGGCCAACGCGCCCGCGCTGTTCGACGGCAGCACGCCGCGCGCCGACGGCGCGCCCTGCATCACCGCGCCGATCGCGGGGACGCTGATGCCGCGCAACTGGCTGCGGCCGGTCTTCGCGCTGACGCCCGCGGCCGGTGAGAACCTGTTCGAGATCGCGCTGAGCGTGCCGGGATTCGCGCACCAGCTTCGCATCTTCACGCGCAACCCGAGCACGGCGCTGACCGCCGATCTCTGGAACCGCCTGCGCACGTCGATCAACGACACGACCATCACCGTCACGGCGCGCGGGCTGCAGACGGACGCGGCGGGCGCGGTTCAGCTCGCGCCGTCGGCCCCGGCCGAATCGACCTTCGTGGTCGCGCCGGTCGATGCCCCCGGCAAGATCGTCTACTGGGCGCTCGCCGACGACATGGGGACGAAGGTCGGCTCGCTCAAAGGGTTCGGCATCGGCGAAGAAGGCGTCCGCGACGTGCTGGTGCCCAGCCAGGTCGCCACGCGCACGTCGTCCGAGACGTGCGTCGGCTGCCACACCGCAACGCCGGACGGCAACGGCGTCGGCTTCTCGATGGGGCCGACCAACTACTTCGGCAACATCGCCGACATCCGCGCCGGCAGCACGGGCGCGCTGCCCAGCTACGTCAACCAGAGCGCGATGTCGATGATTCGCACGCTGCGCGGCATCCCCGCCTACTCGAAGGGGCACTGGAGCGACGGCGATCGCATCGTGCTGCTGAGCGACACCGGCGCCCTCAACTGGGTGCAGGTCGACGGCAACGCGCGGGGCACGCTGGCGCGCACCGGCGACGCCAACAAGGCGACGGAGCCGGCCTTCAGCCACGACGGCAACAACGTCGTCTACGTCTCGGGGACGTCGCTGATCGACGGCCGCCTGGGCAACGGACCGGCCGACCTCTACTCGATCCCGTACGCGAACCGGGCGGGCGGCAACGCGACGCCGCTCGCGGGCGCCGCGGATCCCGCCGCGACCGAGTTCTATCCGTCATTTTCGCCCGACGACGCGCTGGTCGCGTTCACGCGCATCGCCGGCAACGGCAGCTCCTACAGCAACCCGGCGTCGGAGGTGTTCGTGACGCCGTTCGCGGGCGGGGCCGGCGGCACCGCCGTCCGGCTGGCGGCGAACGACGCGGCCGCCTGCCAGACGACCCTCGCCAGCCCGGGCCTGACCAACGACTGGCCCAAGTGGTCGCCGCACGCCACCACCGCCAACGGCAAGACCTACTACTGGCTGACGTTCTCGTCGAAGCGCATCGGCACCGTCAACGCGCAGCTCTACGTGACGGCGCTGGTCGTCGACGGCGCGGGCAAGCTGACCAGCTACCCCGCGATGTACCTGTGGAACCAGCCCGCCGCCGACGGCAACCACACGCCGTCGTGGGACGACTTCACGATCCCGCCGATCATCATCGACTAGCGCCGGCGCCCGATGGCGGGTGGTTTCCGCCGCGGTGGACTCGGTGTAATCAGGGGCCATGAGCGGGCTGGTCCTTGGGCTGTGGATGGCGGTGCTGATCGAGGGCGCCGGCAGCTGTCCCGCGGCCGGGGAGATCGAGCGCAAGCTCATACCGCTGTTGCCGCCGGGCTTTGTCACAAACTCCGGCGATCGGGCGGTCATCGTCGAAGACGCGGATGGTCTGACTGTTTCGCTGGCGCGTCCCGACGGCAGAACCGCCGCCCGTCGCCACCTGCCGCGATCGGGCACTTGCGTCGACCAGGCGGAAACGGTGGCCGTCACGCTCGCCGTCTGGGAAGCGCAGATTCACCCGGAGATCTCGCTGCGGCTCGATCGGCTCGCGGGGGCGCCGACGTTGACCGCCCAACCTGTCGATCGCGAGGTCACGCTGGTGCGATCAGCCGCGCCGGTCGCCGCCCGCACGTTGATGCCGGCGGTGGGGGCGGGCATCGTCGGTTCCTGGCAGCCCGACTCCGCTGTGCCGGGAGGGCGCGTCGACGCCACGCTGGGCGCGTCGGATCGGCGGTTACGGCTGCGCCTCTCGCTCGCAGGTTTGGGAGCTCACACCTTGAAGGTCGCTCCCGGCCAGGCCAGCTGGTGGCGCGCGTACCTCGTCCTCGGCGGCGACTACGTGGTCCCGGTCGGCGGACGGTGGCGGCTGGCGCTGGGCGCCGGGGGTGTGGTGGGTCTCCTGAGCGCCAGCGGCTCCGGCTTCTCGACTGATCGGTCGACCCGCAGCGTCGATCTCGGCGCGGAGGTGATGCTGCGGGTCGAGCTGGCGCTGGGATCCTTCCGGCCCTGGCTCGGCGCGGCGCTCCTGACCTGGCTACGGCGGCAGACCGTCGAGGTGACCGGGGAGGCGGCTTCCGCGGCGCTGCCCCGGCTGGAGCCGTTGATCGCGCTCGGTGCGGATTTCTGCTGGCGCAGATGAAACCTTTCACGCCCATGGCGACACCAAGCGGCCACGTGTCGGTCCCGTCGCCTGATCCAAACGTAGGGAGAGGGGCCGGCGGGCGTGGAAGGCTGGATTTCGATGCCGTCTATCAGACGCATGCACATACCGTGGCCCGCTGGGCGGCACGGCTCGGGGGCCCGTACGTCGACGTCGAGGACATCGCCCAGGAGGTCTTCCTGGTCGTGGATCGGCGGCTGCACGAATTTCGACACGAGAGCCAGCTGTCGACCTGGCTGTTCAGCATCACCGCGAAGATCGTCGCGAACGATCGACGGCGGCGACAGCTTCGCCGGTGGTGGCTGCGCTTGACGCCCAGCGCGGGCGATGACACGGCGGCCGGCACCGACACGCCGCTGGAACAGCTGGAGAAGAGGGAGCAGCGGACGCAGTTTTACCAGGCGCTCGACGGGTTGAACGAACGCCAGCGCCAGGTCCTCGTCCTGTTCGAGCTCGAAGGCAATTCCATCGCCGAGGTCGCGCAGCTCACGCGGTTGCGTCCGGGCAACGTGCGTGTGCTCCTGCACCGGGCGCGCGCCGCCTTCCTCAAGCGGATGACGGCTCGCGAGCTGGCCGAGACCTTGACCCGGACGGACTCGCAGGAGGAACGAAAGTGAAGCTCTCCCGCTCCCAGGATCCGACCCGCTGGCGAGATCGAAGCGCGGAGATGCACCCGCTCGAGTCGCGCGCGGCCGTGCTGGCCGATGCGGCCAGCCAGGTCCAGCCGCTGACGCCATCGGCTCTGTCTCGAATCGAGAAGCGGGTGCTCGCGCGCCGGGCGGCAGGGCGCGGTCTGTTCGCCTTCCACCGGCGGCCGCTGAGGACGCGACTGGCGTTCGTGATCGGGTTGCTGCTGCTGTGTGCGGCGACGGCGGGCGGTGCCGGGTTGCTGTGGCGAAAGCACGCCGACTCGAAACGAACGGCGGCGCCTCGCGCCGTCGCCGACGTGACAGTGGGGCAGGCGCCTCGACGGTCGCCGCGCGTCGCCGCGGCGACGCCGGAGATCGAAGCGCCGCCGCCCGCCGTCGAAGAGCCGGCTCTGGTGCGCGCCGACGCGCCCCCTCCCGTCCGGGCGCGCCCGCCGGCGCCGGTGGCGGTCGATTCGCCCGCGCGCGAACCCTCACCGCCCGCGGAAGGACCGCCTGCCGCGCCGCACCCGAAGGCCACCGAAGGTGCGCTCGTCGCGGAGGCGCTGTTCGACCTGCGGCAGCTCCACGATGCGCGCGCCGCTCTGTCGACGCTCGACCGGTACGCGCGCGAGTTTCCGCACGGTGTCCTGGAGACGGAGGCGTTGCGCACGCGGGTCGAGGCCGTCATTCAGCTCGGCGATCTGAAGACGGCGCTGGCGTTGCTCGACGGCAAAGCCGCCCGCGCCGATGCGCTGGGTGACGATCTGGCGCTGACCCGTGCCGAGCTGCGCGCCGCGGCCGGTCGTTTCCGCGAGGCGGTCTCGGACTTCACCCAGGTGCTGGACGCGGCGGTCGGCTCGCTCGCGACGGATGGGGATGAAAGGGCGCTTTACGGGCGCGCGGTTTGCTTCGGGCGCCTGGCGCAGGACGAACGCGCGCGCGCCGATCTGGTCGCCTACCAGAAGCGGTTTCCACAGGGACGATTCGCGCGTGAGGTCGCGCGCCTGCTGGCTGCCGAACCGCCCTCATCACGACCGTAACCTATTCGCAGCACGCGACACGAAGCAGGCAAGGAGACACCGTGAGCTCATCAAGTCGCCGCCGTTCTCTGGTTGCCGGGTTTCTTGCGGTCGTCGCCACGGCTGCCTGCGGGAGCAACTCGGTCATTGGTCATCAAAGCGGCACCGGCGGCGCCGCGGGCACCGGGACGAACCCAGGGACCGCGGGCGCCGGCGGTGTTGCCGGCGTGTCCGGCGACGCCGGAACCGTCGGGACGGCGGGCGCGCCGGGAACCGCTGGCATGGGCGGCAGCGCAGATGGTTGTGCGTCGGCGGCGGGCGGCGCCGCGGGGACGGGCGTGGCATTCCTTCCCGCCGTCCAGTACCCGACCCACCGATCGTCGATGTTCGTCGCGCTCGGAGACCTGAACGGCGACGGCAGACCCGACCTCGTCGTCGCGAACGCGCTCGCGGCAGAGGGCCGGCTCCCTAGTGGCGGTGGCCCCACTAATATCGGCGGCAGCGTCAGCATTTTCCTGAGCGAAGGGAGCTCGGGTTACGGGCCGCCGCGGCACTACGTCCAGGAATTTCGGCCGACATCGGCTGCCGTCGGAGATCTGAACGGCGACGGCAAGGCCGACGTGGCGGTTTCGAACTTCCAATCCGTCACGATGTTGCTCAACGATGGCGCCGGCGCGCTGTCGGCGCCCGTCGACTACGCCACCGGGACCTATCCGTCCTCGATCGCGATAGGGGACTTGAACGGCGACGGCATGAATGACCTCGCCGTCGCCAACACTGGTGGTGAATCGACCGGGGACGTCGCCGTGCTGTTGAACATCGGCAACAGAATGTTTGCCGCCACCAACTACCCCGCCGGAGCAGGACCGGTCCACGTTGCGATCGGAGACCTGAACGATGACGGCAAACCCGATCTCGCCGTTTCCAGCGGCGCGAGCGTCAACGTCCTGTTCAACCTGGGGAACGGCTTCGCCCCTCCGGCCAATTACGGCGCGGGGACGAATCCCAGCAATGTGGTCATCGTGGATCTGAACAGCGACGGCAGACCCGATCTGGCCGTCGGGCGCGACTTTTCAGGCGCTGCCGTCATCCTGAGCACCGGAGCCGAAGTGTTCGCGGCGGCCGTGATCTACCCTTTCCCGCCCTCGTCTGCGCAGGTGGCGATCGGGGATCTGAACTTCGATGGCAAGCCCGACGTGGTCAGCGCGACGCTGGTCTCGTGCGGCGCCGTGATGTTTCGGCTGAATGCGGGCAACGGCACCTTTGGCGACTTGGGCTCGATCGCCGTCAACCTGTCCCCTTCCTCTGTCAGCGTCGGAGATCTGAACCGCGACGGCAAGCCCGATATCGTCGTTTCCCACAGCGACGGCGTGGCAGTGTTGTTGAACGCCGCGCCGTGACCTCGCCGCCCGCGCCGGCGCGCCGGCCGCTCACGCCGTCCACTGGAAGCTGTATTCGGCTTCGTTGGGGGTGGCGAGGAAGCGGCGGACGTCGGCGCAGCGATTGGCCAGGGTCTCGGTGCGGGCGTCGAGGCGGAATCGGATTGACGCGACCTTGTCGTGCAGCGGGTGGCCGGTCAGCCGCGCGACGCAGCGATCGAGCAGGTCGCGCACGCCGTCGGGCGTGAGCGTGCGCTCCAGCATTTCGAGGTTCGGGTCGCGCCAGCGCTCCTCGAGGACGTGACCGCGGTAGTGCCACAGGCAAGGCGGTCCTCCCCCGTGCTCGCGCGTCCAGGCATCGAACACCGGGTTCGCCGTCTCGTCGTAGATGAGACACGACGCGTATTGCGCAGCCGCCAGCGCCCGCCCCACCGTGCCGACCGACCACCACGCCGACCACAACGTTTCGATGTCGGGCCGCAGCAGTCCGTACGTCGACACCGCGTGGAACCAGGCGTAGACCGGCGCCTTCGAACCTTTCGACGAAAGCGTCTGCTGCGCGTCGATCTGCGCGAGGATCGCCTCGCGCATGTAGTCGCCGACGGCGGCCGCTTCCCGCTGGTTCAGGACGCCGTCGAACACACCGCCGCGCAGCAGGGCCGGGTAGAGCTCGTCGACGAACGCCTCGTAGCGCCCGAACGGCGACGTCAGATCCTCGTGCCACGCCCGCAGGCAGAACGGGAGCACGTGCAGGAACAGGTCCTTCTGGATTTGCTCGTACTTGAAGTCCAGCGCGTAGGCGACCAGATCCTCCGGCTCCGCCGACGCGTCCGGTGACAGGACCGCCAGCCGCCGCAGGTGCGCGGTGTCGTAGTCGAACGGTTTCTGCCACACGCCATCGGCGGCGAGCGGCGCCGGATCGCCGAACGCGCGCCGGACCGCGGCTATCGCGTCGGCCGGAGGATAGATGGCTGTTTGCTGGGTGGGACGCACGGCGATCGAGTTATTCAACTATGAATCTTTTCCTGGCGATGAGCTGGGACGCGTCGGTCACCAGATCCACCCGCCATGAGCCCGGTCTTGGTGACGACGTGAACGACGACGTCCGGTAACCCTGCTCGCGTCCCCCGACGATCTGGCGTGCGCCGACGTTGCCGGCTGGGTCGCCGTCGCGGTACCACTCGAAGCGGACGCCCTGCCGGTAGCGGCGCGGCACGTGCACGGCGAACCACGCGTACACGCGATTCGTGCCGGCCGGAAATATGTCCGACGCACCTTCGATTTCACGGTCGCGTATCCCGGTGCCGGTGGCGGACGCGGTGCAAGCGACCGGCACCGGCGGCAACAGCGGCGCGGCGAGCGCGCAGATCAGCGCGACCACCACCGCGCCGGCCCCGAGCTCGATCCGGCCGATGCGCGTCGTGAGCGGCGTGCGCGACGTCGCCAGGCTGGACGCCAGCCACGCCACGCCCGCGGCCAGCGCCGCCGACAGGCGGGGCGACGCCGAGGTCTCGACGGCCGTCGCCGGGACCAGCGCGACGAACAGGACCGACGAGCAATACAGCGTCCGGACGCGCGGGTGCTCCAGCATCCGCTGGCGGAACCGGTTCGGGAAGCAGGCGTAAAGGGCGAGCGCGGCGAGCAGGAACGGCGCGAACATGTTGATCGACCCGAGCGTCGACGACGCGAACCAGATCGGGACGAGAAAGAAGAGGACGTTGCGGAACATCCCGACGGTGACCGTCGCCGCGGCCTTGCGGAGAAAAGTCCGCCAGCGCGGATGCGTCTCGTCCGGCCGCGGCTCGGGCAGCCATTCGCCCACCACGGCCGCCAGCGCCCACGCGACCACCAGCAGCGCCACCGCCTTGGGCGCGAAGGCGATCGTGTGCTTCGAGTACATCTGCGACAGGATGCCGAGGAAGAGCGCGATCGCGGGCGCGAGCCGTTCCAGCAGCTTGCGCCGGTCGACCTGCGCAAGCCGTTCACGGAGCTGCACCAGCCGCTGGCGAACCAACGCGCCCGGCCCGGGCGCGGGTGGGGGAGGGGCCGGTACGGAGAGCTGCAGCTCGCCCATCGAGTGCATAAATAGCCCACACCGAGGGAAAATGCGAAGCGTCTAGACGGTCGCTTCGCGCATCCGGTAGCCGACGCCGGGCTCGGTCTGTAACAGGCGCGGCCGCGCCGGTTCGACCTCGATCTTGCGGCGAAGCTGAGCCATGTAGACCCGCAGGTAGTGCGTCTCGGCGGCGTGCCCCGGGCCCCACACCTCCTTCAGGATCTGGCTGTGGGTCATCACCCGGCCGGCGTTCTGCGCCAGCAGCGCCAGCAGCCGGTATTCGATCGGCGTGAGGTGGACCTCCGCGCCATCCAGCTTGACCTCGCGGCGCGCGAGGTCGATGCGCAGCGCGCCGATCTCGATGATCGGCGCCGGTGTGCCCGCCGTCTGCTGCACGTGCCGGAGCGCGACGCGCATGCGCGCCAGCAGCTCGCCCACGCCGAACGGCTTGGTCAGGTAGTCGTCGGCGCCGGCGTCGAGCACGGCGACCTTGTCCGCCTCGCGCCCGCGCGCCGAGATGACGATGATCGGGACGCGCGACCATTCGCGCAGCCGGCGCGTCAGCACCACCCCGTCCTCGTCGGGCAGCCCGAGATCCAGCAGCACCAGCTCCGGCGGCCGGCTGGTCGCCAGCGCGACCGCCTCGGCGGCCGTGTTCGCCTCGGCCAGCTCGTAGCCGTGCGACGCCAGCGACGCGCGCAGGAAGCGCCTCATCTGCGGCTCGTCCTCGACGACCAGCACCAGCGGGCCGCCCGCGCTCATGACCCACCATTCATGACGGCGCCAATCATACCCGGGCCAGGTCCAGCTCGACGGGCAGGACGATCATCGGCACGCCGGCCTGTTGCAGCCGCCGCTGGATGACCAGCGCGGTCTGGTTGTGGAGCAGGCGGTTCCACATCGTGTCCTCGGCGAAGATGATCTGGCCGGCGACCACGACCACCTTGGGGTACCAGCGGACCAGTCCCACCGCGAGCTGCTCCGCCTCCACGGCCACCTCGGTGCCGACGGCGTAGGCGCTGGTGGCCGGCAGCCCGAGCGCGGTCGCGAAACGTTCGTATTCGGCCAGGCTGGCGCGGGTACGCGCCTCCAGCGCCGGGATCTCGCTGGCGCCCTTGAACACGTCGGAATCGACGACCGCCACGCTCACGAACACCACGCCCTGAAAATGTCCGGGGAACATCCGCAGCAGCGTCAGCAGCGCCTGGCGTCCGAGGCCGCTGTAGCCGCCGACCAGCAGCACCGCGATCGGCTGGGCGGGATCCAGGTCGCGGCGGGGGTCGTCCGGCCGGCACGGGTACGACTCGGGACGCGCCGCCGGCGTCGCGATCTGGTCGTCGAGCCCGCGCAACGCCCGGCCCACGACGTGGTAGTGCCGGCGCACCGCGAAGCAGAACGCGATCAGCGCGGCGGTGATCACCAGCGTGAGCCAACCGCCCTCGAGGAACTTCTGGACCACCGTCACGGTCAGGATGAGCAGGCAGAGCAGCGCCGCGGCGACGTGGGCGGGCAGGTGGCGAAGCCAGCTCGGATCGCTGCGCCGCCGGCGCAGCCAGAACACCGTCATCGCGATGTTCGACAGCGAAAACGTCACGAACACGTTGATCGCGTACATGACGACCAGCTTCGACACCTGGCCGCGCGTGTAGATCAGCGCCGCCAGCGCGGTGCCGCCCATCAGCAGGATGCCGTTGCGCATCGTCAGCCGCTCCGACAGCGCCGAGAACCGGTGCGGCAGCCACCCATCGACCGCCATGTTCGCCATCACGCGCGGGCCGTCGAGGAAGCCCGCCTGCGCGGCGACGAACAGCAGCGCCCCTTCGCTGACCAGCGCGACGACGACGAAGGCGTGCCCGACCGCGATGCCGCCCAGCGACCAGCCGCCGGCGACGCGTTCGAGCAGCACGGCGTTCATGGTCTTGCCCTCGACGGGGCGGGCGTGCCAGAGGAGGTAGCTCAGCAGAAGGCCGGAGGCGGTGATCGCCAGCGACGTCGCCATCAGCAGCATGGTCCGCTTCGCGGTCTGCACGCGCGGCTCGCGCATGATGCCGACGCCGTTCGACACCGCCTCGATGCCGGTGTACGTGCCCCCGCCCAGCGAATACGCGTGCATCAGCAGCTTGAGCGTCCCGAACAGGCCCAGCGCCGACAGCGTGCCGCCCACGTTCGCGTGCACGTCCGCCGCGACGGCCGGGAGCTGGGGAACGTGGCTGCCGATCGCGACCACCAGCAGGATCGCGTGCGTCGCCAGGAACACGCCGAAGATCGGCGCGATGCTGGTGACCGATTCCTTGATCCCGCGCAGGTTCATCAGCGTGAGCAGCGCGATGCCGGCGATCGAACAGAGCAGCTCGACGTTCAGCCAGCGCGCGGGCAGAAAGCTGAAGATCGCGTCGGCCCCCGCCGCGATCGAGATCGTGATGGTCAGGACGTAGTCGACCAGCAGCGCGCTGCCCGCGACAACGCCCGCCGGTCCGCCCAGCACCTTGCTGGCCACCAGGTAGCCGCCGCCGCCCGACGGGAACTGCTCGATGATCCGGCTGTAACCGTAGCTGATGATGAAGACCGTCGCGATCATCGCGACGGCGAGGAACACGGCCAGCCCCACG